>ERZ1740065.278-NODE-278-length-26101-cov-12.413922_pt1 | contig 26101 bp, 33 predicted proteins | sample MGYA00581738_ERZ1740065 | MGnify/ENA primary metagenome ERZ1740065 (study PRJEB43018, sample SAMN04849749) | marine metagenome | isolation source: floating plastic debris | place: Pacific Ocean | collected 2008-09-01 | study: EMG produced TPA metagenomics...
CACTGCCCGCTGTCCTGTATGAGTGTATATGTCTTCTACTTGCAGGTAAATACATGCGCATGATGACGCTGCTGGAGCCTATAGCGTTTGAAGTGATCAGCAGCATGTCTCGCCTACTGGACTATTATGTCTATGCTGTAAGATATCCACTCCAATCACTGTGACAGTCACTGTGACAATCACTGACACTCACAGTGACAGTCACTGTGACAATCACTGTGACAGAATTACATGTCTACTAGTGCTAAGCGGCACAGAAACAAACTGCAGTAGGCTGTCAACTAGTGCTGGTTCAATTAGAAGAATCAGCAATTCCATTCGATTCTCCTTCAGAAGGTTCGACATTCAATTTCGATTTTTGAGGTAGATCTACAGTAAAACCGCGAACAAAGTTACAGGCTTTGAGTTGCTATCATGACTTTTCAGAATAGTTTTGCCTCCTTGAGGCTGTAAAGGCCTACCTATCACTAATCTGCTCTGATGATTTATTTACACAACAGCTGTAGGATTGTGGATAGTAAGCCATGTATAGCCTTGTAATACTTATTGCTTTAGATTCTTCGATTCTCAAAGCTAGCTAGCTACCGTCAATTGTCAACTCACTTGTGGCTGTGACTTACAATTGACTGCTGGGCCACACTTATCCTCAAGTTGTAAGCATTACCCGCCTGCATGCTCAGCCATATAGAGGCTGTTTAGCTGAGTCTCCCGTCTCTCCGTATCTTAGTGTTGGCAGACTGCTGACTGACTGTACAAGTCCAGCTGCTATCAGCAGCAGCAGGGTGGTGTTATGGCCCTGTTAGATGCCTCGTGAACCGTGTCACAGTCAGCCAGTGTCTGGCGGGAGGCTGATATACCTCCATTGTGATCAGCTCACGGAGTCTAAGATCCAGCTAATCAGATTTAGTTTACTTTTAGTAAATTATAATTTTCATTACCAGTGACAATTCATAGGCAATTTTTGGTGAATAAGTTAGAGTTGTGATCACAGAGTGGTAATATGGAGCCAAATGGCAATACTAGCAGGGTATTATACAGTCAGAGCAAGCACTGTCTGCCTCACTGTCTGTCTCACTGTCTCATCACCTGTACACTACTTCATTTCTAGGTTTATACAAGGTTTGCTGCCGGGCGAATTGTAAGTAAAGCTCTATTGTAACTTACTCTTTATTATAACTTACCCTCTATTGTAACTTACCCTCTATTGTAACTTACCCTCTATTTTAATTTACGTACATCACAGCCGTGTCTATAATCCAGGCTGGAGATCCTATTGACAAGAAGCCGTGTGTTAGTGGCAAACTGCAGACCACGCTGCACCGTATAGCAAAGGAAATAGACCAGACCACTGCCGCCTCCATCGGTCCGGAGTTGTCTTCTCAATCTCCCAATGGCTCCATTGAGAATCTGTTCAATCTATCGGAGAAGCTTGTGGCTGTAGAGTCACTGTGAGTTATCTTCTCCTGCTGTTACATTACAGCCACTGTGTTATAGTATCTCACAGCGTTGTCCTGGCTGCTCAGTTATGGCGTTACACCTGCACACATGCTTAGTTTAATGTTCAATTGATTTTGGGCCAATAGGCTGTCTGTGTCACAGTAGTGGTATGTCTGATACAACTGTCCTTACAGCGTCTATACCGTGTATACTTACAGCGTCTACCTGGCACAGCAGTTTGAGTTCCTGCAGCCAAACCTGGAGGCACTGATTCCTTCAAACAAGAAGGCATTCCTGCAGCAGTTTTACTCGCAGGTAAGTTCTCCCTCCCTCTTTCCTCTACCCATATCCAATTAAGCAACGCTTGGTGATGGCGGTTTTTAGACGATTTCGCCGATGGTTGAGCTGCGATACCCGGTGATGCTGGCTGTCACGAGTCAACTCTTCAACTCAGATCATATCGTCAGCCTCATCAACGCCGTCAAGTGGGACATCAAAGAGATCATGTCTCAGCACAACAGCTACGTAGACGTCATACTGCGGGTGGGTACGCGACCGTCCCGCATATGTGCACACGTATTAACTACAGGACCAATTGGTGGCTGTGTTTCACATGTCACTATTGACCTATAGAAGGAAGGGCTGTTAATCGCTGTTGTTGACAGCACATGATGTAAACTATAGACATATGTACGGTGTGTGTACCTGCTTGTAGCCTGCAATCACTTGCTATTATTTGTCTTAATAATTATTAACAACAATATTAATCTAATGACATTATTGACTCAGCTAAGTGCCTCCGCCACTATGCCTTCTATCCCATTGACATATTTGAGGTCAGGGCTGATCCTGAGGATTGTTGCTGTCTTCTGCTACACATGCAGTAATGCAATTACGGCCTGTTTTCGATGCACACACGCGGCTCGCCCAGAGCCGGCTCTGTCACCTGCGTGACGTTAAAGGCAGCAGTTTTTTGTTAACATTTTTGCCGATGTTACAGGAACTGCAGATGTTCTCTATGCGGCTCTCCGAGCTGAGTGTCAAGATGCCCATCTCTCCTGACGTGCTCTCCGTATTGTGGCAGCAGTGCGGTAAGATGGCGGCCATGATGTTTGTGGATGGGTGAGTATCGCTCCTGGCCTGCGCGTCATCACATGTCAAGGTCAAAGCCTTGTGACGCCATGTAATTTGATTGCAGTTACTCGACGGTGAAGAGATGCACACCAGAGGGCAGGGCACTCATGCAGCTTGACTTCCAGCAGCTACAGATGAAATTTGAGAAGATATCAGACATAAGGTACGTTTGTACCGTGACATCTTGTCTGCTGTGACGGCATGTATGCGCAGTGAGTTGTTGCGTGTGTTAGAGTAACCATTTGCTGTTATAACAGGCCCATGGCAGGCAGGGAGTATGTAGAGTCGTATATAAAGGCCTACTATCTCCCGGAGGACAAGCTGGAACTCTGGACTAAAGAGCACAAGGTACTATAATAGATCTGATCATCCACAGTATCTCGCCGCCTCTCTATCTCTCCACCTTAAAATGCTACGAGGGGCAGTGCACTGGTAGGGATGAGGCGGAGGTGGAGGTATGGAGGGGAGCTGAGGCATTGGCGGAGGTGGAGGTGTGGGGGGCTGAGGCTGAGGGGTAGACTTATGTTGATTTTAGCCTGAAGGGAAATTATTGTGTTAATTGGATTCGTAGCCACCCTCAGTGTTCCATTACTAGCAGTGAGGTTGCACCTGAGCATCAAAGCCATACAATATGATGTGGGCAGTGTGTTACAGCTGCACTTCCATACTGCAGCATGGCTACAGTGTAACAGTGCGCGCTCACCACGCTCTGAATAATGTAAGTTAGACACTTGTATCCTGTTGCTATGATACCAGGTGTCCACTATCAGAGCCTAGAGTGTATTAATTACCCGCCTGCCCCCAGTAGCTCCTTCAGTCCAGCGCGGTCAGGCTGTAATGTCAGAACTTTTCATGTTTGTTTTCACTTGTTTCTCACACTGCTAATGTTGGTGTAGAATTTCTCACCCCCTAAATGAGGCGATCAAATTTGTGGTTTGCTTCTGTCAATATAAAAACAATACATCATGTTGTACGGTTGTTACTCAGCACTGACGCCTGTGATCGGTTTGTGTAGTAGTTGTCCTCCCCTGACTATTATCAATGCGTTTTATAGGAATATTCAAGCAGACATCTTGTAACGCTGGTCAACTGTGTGCCTCAACTGAACAAGAAAGCAAAGCAGAGGATAGTTTCCCTCATAGACGATCCAGACAGACTGTTAAAGAGAGAAGGGACGATCAGCTCACCCCTCGTACACATCCAGAACCTGGGCAGGAGACACCTCAGGGACAATACGTCATAGCTCTCATCCAATCATCAGCCTACATACATTCCTACTCCAGGCTGTACTTACCACAGTTCCATATATATATACAAAGACCAGCCGCCCCGGGCAGACGCCAGCCATTCACCAGCGACAGTGAGGCCACTCAAGTCATTTTCTACTGATACGTATATGGTTCTACTGAGACGAGTTTTGTACTCAATTATTTTTCCAGTTAACCAACTTCCATATGGAGAGTAATTTATTCCCAGTATGCAGATGATGATGTTGTATAATAAAGTGCAGTTTGAGATTTCAAGCACTAGAAAAGGTTATTGATTGTTTTGGAATGGACGCGCATACAATATAATAAGTCGTTCTGTGCATGCTGGCCAGTATAAGTATTTCCTCTACGAGAGATAGTAATGGCGAGTATATACCCGATAAATCTTCCATCAGAGTCTTTGTTGAATCATTTCAGCTAGCCGATACACTCCCTGTCTACTCTGCCAGAATACTCTAGCATACAACCATACATCGGTACAAGATGACCCATGACGATGAGTTCATTCGCAGCTGTGTAGCTGTCCAACTGTTTGGTAGGGAGCAGTGAGAGGGTGAGGTAGAATTGAGCAGGTTACTATCACAAACGTACATCGTAATTGCGCATCTTCAATCTCATTCGTCGAATATGAGATAGTTTTTTGGTTTCCTCTCTTTCCGCCGGTCTGCGCGTCTCCGCACTTGCTTCATTAACTCCCGCCGCCTCAGTTTTTGCATCTTCTTGCTGCTCCTCTTGTGTTTCCTGCTTAGAGAGGAGGCATATAGCTGCATATCTGATGGCCATTGGAGCGGAGGGATAGTCTGGCTCACCTATCTTTCTTTAGTTTCCCGACCCATTTGAGCCACTTGTCTTCCCTGTAGTCGGTGATAACCTCCAGCATCAGGTCTCGGTGTTCAACAAGGCCATCGGGACTGCTGATCTTCAGTGTGTAGATTCCATTGTCTGACTCGGTGACGTGCAGCATCCTGAGCTTGAAGTCGAGCCATTTGTTGAAGAATATCTGCTTTCTGTAGTGAGGCTGTGACAGCGAGATGAATCGACCTCCTCGGCCACCTTGAAAACAGCCGTGACTCACAACTTAATCAGAACATACCATAGCGCATTCACTGCTGCCTTTGATTAAACTTGAAACCGTGTCATTCAGTTTGACTGCTGATTCTGCTGTTTGAGTCATGACACTGACGGTATGTAGTGAACACCTTCCCAGTATTCAGTCTCAAACACGAATCCTGGAGTACGTTATGTGACTTACCTGTGTCTATCACTGTGTCGTTGAAGTACCAACTCACTCCTGTAACGTCTCCTAGTACTTCGCATTCAAGATCTACATAGAGCGAGCAGCATCAGTAACTGGACTCTGTGCGCGTTAGTAACGGAGAGATTGCTATTTGTGTGCAGTCTCACCTACGTATGGTATCACGCTATGCAACCACTGTACCATCACTACTTTCTTACATCGGAATATCGCCATGTCTCGGTTCCGGTCATCAAGATAGTTCTCCACATGCTTCAATATACAGTAGATCAATTATAGCAGACGGAGCCAGCAGACAGCAATAAGTTGCTGACTGCATATCAAGCAGCAGACGAACAGCACCCAATAAAGTCCATATTAACGGCAGTGATACAGTCCAGATGCAGGTCTGATAGGAAAAACAAGTGATGATTTATGGTGAAGCCTGGTTGGCTGGAGATCCAGTCCTGAAAACATGATGAATAATTCATACAGTGCCTGCCCTCACACATCCCCTTCCCTCTCACACACCTCCCACACTCTAGCACGCCACGGACAAGAAAAAAGCACACCACAAAAAAAGAACACCACACACCACAACAACACAAAAAAGAAAGAAAAAAATCACTCCTTACCTCCCTCCTTCCCTCTCTCTCACACCCCCTCTCCCTGACACACGTATGGCAGCACATCAATGGTGTGAGACAACCCCGTAAGGATTGTTGTAATTCAACAGAGCTGACAAGCAACATTTACACTTCATTTAACAGCAGCAGAAAGGAAATGGAAATAAACAGTGATGAGATCTTTGTGATACACTGTAGACTACAACCAGCGGTGAGTTTGTCAGTAACAACATGGCCCCTGGCAGCGTCAGCAGCAAGCAATCACAGTGATCAAGTCAGTATAGCTATCACTGAACACACACTACACTCCTCTTTCTAAAGCTGTTGACTGTTAAAACTGGAGCTGTTTATTCTTGATCATTCCCCGCTGCTGGCTGAACAGGTCTGAATGTGGCAGTGCAAGCAGTCAATTCATATCCCTCATTATTACATGAGCTCGCCCCACTGCCGCATTCAATTGTCAATGAGAAAAAACTACAGCAGAATGCAAACATGTTTGGATAACTCTGACCTTCACCTTATACCCCACTCAAGTCTTATTTATCAATTCAAAATTACTCAGGAAGAGTCATGTGATTTCTTACAACAAGAAAATTTGAGGAGCTGCAGGAACGAATAGTAGAGCCTGCTCCAGGCAGCTGAATGTACGGCTGTATTGGTAGGTAGCTTACTCTATGATTGCATTACAACGCCTAAACGCATCAGCAATGCTCCCTCCTCTTGCTCTTTCTATCAGGGCACATGGAGCGAGTGGCACCAATCGATGTCACCTGTCAGGCAGTGCTCAAATTAAATCAGCTACTGTGGAATAATCCGATGGAGCAGTGGCAGTAGCCAGAACTTCAATTAGCTGCATAATCCCGCCTATACACAACATTATCATCTAACAGACAGTCTGCTGCCCTCTATGTAACGTACGTGTACGTACATACTCGGCGTATGCTACTACCGTATCACATTTACTTACATCATAAAACGCATCGATGTGACACATTGCCTACACTAATGGACACCTGCTCTTTCAATTCTCCCCTAAGGCTACGAGGAGATGAGTGAAAGGATAGAAACACCGTGTTTAGTTTCTGTAAATAGAAGGAACCACTGCACCCAGAGACTATTCTCCATCCTCCAATGAATCTATACAGATTTCACATCGCTGTGATACTCAGGATTCTGATTAAACCTTCAAAATTGCCAACTGACGACGATTTGTGAGTACACGTCTAAGACACTGCGGTCTGACCGTCTGTACGACATCGCAATCTTACCGTCTGTATGATTCAGACTACAATGAATAACCCTGTTAATAAGTAACTTACCGTGTCTGTATTGAACTCAATATCCGTCCTCTTCTTCCTGTTCTTTGCATCGGCTGGCTGATAGGTAGCAATACTGATCAGCAACAGAATTGTTGTCAAATCCCTCATGATAAACTGGATCCGTTACACACCTTCAAAGTACGATACCACTGTCATAGCCTAGTGTCATAGCCACTCTTACATAAGTGCATCACATTATAACTGATCTTAGCAAACACATAAACAAAATGAGAGATGGATCATGTAGAATAAAGTACAGGCAGATCAACAATATAAGTAGCAATAACGTTACCTGGTGTGATCAGCACTAAATGTGGGGAATGATTAGTTCTGTTCACAGTAGTACATCCAGACCCAGATACTGCACCCTATGAGTAAAGATGCTTGGTGTACTTCTTGCTAGCTTCTAACAGCACCACTCCACATTCAGTATCCCTGCATAGCTGATTTATTTTGAGCCAATGAGCTTTCAGTCTGAGAGGATGGCTGCAAGGAAGGTAGGCCAACTCCAAATTAAGGTAAGTATTGAGAGTTGTCTTATCTTGACGTCAGTTAAACCTCAGTTTCGCTACTCGTGATGATTGACGTAAAGATGATATTTGAAAGTGAAATCACTCAGACGGTATGTAAATTTAAATTTATTATTTATGGAAAAGCCAAATTCTCAAAAGTTTCTTTAAAAAATTGAGCTCAGGGTAAGCGAAAAGATATGAATTTGTATACGCGACTGTGGCATTCTTTATTTACCTGGAGAACATGGCTGTGTGTCGACAAGCAGTATGAGATCGGTGCTCCTATCTCGGATATTAATGTGAGCATGATGATGGACGACAAAAAGGAATATTTTTGCCTGCTGATTTGACAAACAAGTGGACTAAAACACTTATGAACCTGTAGGATATACTACATGGCATCAGCTTCCAAGTCAAACGAGGATGAGGTAATCTAACAGTTCACCCTTCGTGCAATCAGTCATGATGCTAGTGATTAGGTGATAGACCGTAACCTGCATTAGCCTGAGTGTACCATCAAAAATGTGTCTGAATACATCTCCTTTCCTCATACTGATGGATGTAGTCACATATCAGGGTTTGGTCGATTTAAGGTACTGTTTCATACATACCGTTGTCTATCCAGTATGAATATTTACCCCAGTGTTTTCTATTCAGGTGATCAAGGAACTAGTCTAGATTTTGGAGTTATGATCGTTGGTAAAGACCCTACTGTAGTTGTGGGGTATGATGTTGTTCAACATCAGTCATGACCTTCAGACTCTAAAATCATGGTTGCCTGTAGGTGCTCTTGGTGTTGTCGGTTCACTGCTTCTGTATCAATCCCATGTATCACATCTTGACATTCAATCAACTGTGTCTCACTCATATGATCAGTACGAAACACATTTCGACCTATGTCACAAGCCACAACTCTAGCACCCGCAGGCCAGGTTATCAAGCTTGGACATTGTATCTTGTCTAGTTTCCACCTCCACTCCATCTCGTACCTCCATCTCCACTCCATCTCTACTCCAGTCAACTTCTCCTGTCAATTCTGACTTTACGTCTCAATTCTTGATCATTGGCCAATGTTCAACTTCTAACTGTGCACCCATTAGCTGTATTCACTATGACCAGGTGTATTTGTTTTACTATTGTGTTTGTGAAGCCCCTCGCACTAAGCTAACAATGTAGCTATAATGATGAGGCTAATACTCGTGTTGCGAAGGAATGTGTAGGGAGTGTGCCTGTGGTACCAGCCCCACCAAGACGCTGCTGATTGTCAAGTGATGAGTGGTGATGCTGGACCCCAATCAGTGCCTCCGATAGCGGCTATGGTGACGGTAGCACTGGTACACTGATTGAGTAGTAACCAGCTCATTAGATCCATTGTTAGTCGTCTCCAGTCGAGCTCCTCATGCGACAGCCTCGAGTGCCATGACCAGGTCCCACTCGCATTTTCGGTACTAGAAACTTTAGATGCCTGATTTCGCTCTGCTATCATCTATTCAAGCTACATGGCCACTGTTTATTCGTTTTGAGATAGAGGTGTTTATTTTAAGGATTTGAGCTGACTGATTATAGGTGGAAATCTGTATGTGTATGGTGCTCCACTACTGTGTGGTGTTCCTCTCTAACACTGCTCTCACCGGTCGAGTCTGGCTGATGCTCCTGCTGTCACTTGTGGCTGACTACATGATAGTTGAGGATGATTCCAAGTTTGTTAGTTTGTGGGTAGACGGTGGTAACGTGACACTGTGGATAAACACTGGATGCCAGAGCCTAGTCCTGTAGCACTTAACAAACACTTGTCTTGGTCAACGTGGACCAATCATCCGAATTTATCAATACAGCTGCCGTTACTACTACTACTACTACTACTACTACTACTACTACTACTACTAATACTGATTGTACTATAGCTGCGTTTGTCATGTAGATGGAGTTGCAGGATGCGGCAGGTACAGACTCTGAAAGCGGCAGCAGTGCGGGCCACACCCTCTTCTCGGAGAAGGTGCAGGAGAGCCAGCGAGCGATACAGCGCGGCGACTTTCACTCCGCTGTCAAACTCTACACAGATGCCATCGAGCTCGACCCTGTTAGTCATACTGTTCTATACCACGTGGTTCTAGAATAGCTGAGCAATGACCAGATGGCCTGTTTTAGGTGAATCACATCCTCTACAGCAATAGATCAGCCGCCTACATCAAACTCGAGCAGTTCGACAAGGCTCTCGCTGACGCTCGAAAAGCTAAAGAGCTCGGACCCTCCTGGCCAAAGGTGAGCTCAATCTTTGCCCCTCTCTCTATAGAGTCTGTGCCACACAGCTCATGTCAGTCAGCTCAGTCAGCCATGTGCAACCCTGTTTTCTTTCCCATAGTGTTTGAACAGTATTACTAGCTTAGCAAAATATCCTCTTTTTGAGAAATGTAACTGTTTTATTGATGGAGTGTGTGGTACAGGCTGCCTCTGGCTACGGTAGTGACTAGTTTTTATCCCAGCCTAGATGGAGGATTACCTGCATTACCTGTATTACCTGACAACCACCTGCAGTGTATGGCTGCCTAGTTTGTGTAAAATCAAAGCATGTCACCAGATAATAGCACTGTTGTGTGGGGTGTCAGGAGCGTAAAAATAACATGTTGAACCAGCTGCAGCACTGATGACTTCTTGATTGCCACATATCAACCCTGCAGTGTCCGCTGTGCTGGACGTGGTGCAGTTGAAGACCGTTGGAACTTGTAGCTGACTACTCCTCTGTTCAATACTTATCAATATATGTAAATGGAGGCACGCGGCCCTCTGTTGTATTGCCAAGCTCACTTGTACGATTGGCCGGGAGCCAGGCTGGGTAGCCGGTCTCCACCTCTGTATTACTGTACCTGTTTACTTCATTATTCAAGTGACACTTGTTCACCTGTGCCTGTAGCACAGCTATTACACTGCCTGTGGTATTTATAGGCCTTCTACAGAGAAGGTATCGCCCTGCAATGCATTGGACAGTTGGACGAAGCTCTGTGCTCCTTCGCTTCTGGACTTGCTCTCGAGCCAAAAAACGTCCAACTCCTTCAGGGCCTCACTGAAGCTGCATCCAAATCTCCCATCAAAGGTCTGGTGCCGCCTCCACTGCTCTCTTTCACGAGATTGTTATGTAACCTAATATTGGCATCACTACTGCCACCTGCACACACCTGCTCTGTTTTCTATTTGGCCCATATGCTCCCTGATTCTTGTTCCTTGTCTCTACTCATGGCAAGCCTTCTTTCGCAGGTCGATTCCTGCCCACCTATCAGCAGTTACAAGCCATGAAGCTGGATAAGAATGTGTTCGTAGTCATCTCTGTGGTGGGTCAGGACCTGCTGGCCTGCGGCTACCACTCACCCTCCATCACTATACTAGAGGCTGGTCTCAGGATCGGTACATGCAGCCTCAAGTTGAGGGGCAGCGTCTTCTCAGCGTTGAGCAGCGCCTACTGGGCACAGAAAAACACAGAGCAGGCCATCGCGTACATGCAGCAGGACCTATCCGTCGCCAAGTCACTCGGTGAGTCACTCCACTCCTGTCTGTCAGCCTCGCTGCCTCTGTATCCGCCTTCATCCTTCCCTCTGCTTCCTCCACAAACGGTAAATAATCCAGCTGCAGTCCCTAGAGAGAGTCGCTAATCGTCTATAATTGATGGTTGTGAGGCAGACAATGCTGTTATTAGTCTTGCAGGATCACGGTCATGTTTGATTACACCAAATGGCTGCTACTACCTCTAAACACAGCTATTGTTTTCTATCATTGGCTCACTCTCTGTCCCACAGTCTGCCGGTCTTCGTACACACGGCTCTTTAGGGCTGTCGTGATGGCAATAATATGAATGCTGCTCGATGACAATCACTTGATTAGAGATCACGGCTCACTGGGTCAATAAACATTCTCTCACTTCGTACTGAATTTAGTACGAGAGAGAGGCAGCGTAGGCAGCATCTGACAGCTAGCCTCTACCTGACAGCATTCCTCGCTGGTTATAATATCCGTCGATCATAGCTGTCTATATACAGTCAGCTGACACCGCTCACATCTACATCTCGCTCCCAATGTCTGCTACTACATAGTCCGCTACGTTACGTCTGCCGGATCCCGTTGCCAGCACCACTGTGCCATCAGGTCAGCTTTCATAGTTCATTCTCTCTCTTTTGTGCTTGATTATATAGGTGACAATGAAGGGGAGTGTAGAGCTCATGGTAACCTGGGTTCTGCGTGCTTCTCCCGTGGCAATTATCGGGAGGCGCTGACCAATCACCGCTGCCAGCTGAGTCTGGCGATGAAACTGAAGCTGAAGGAGACGGCTGCAGCTGCCCTGAGCAATCTGGGCCATGTCTACACCGCAGTGGGAGACTATCCCAACGCCCTGGCCAGCCACAAGCAGTGTGTGCTGCTAGTCAAACAGTGCCGAGACAAGCTCTGGGAGGCGAGAGAGATTGGTGCGTCTCAGTCCACTCCATCACCACACCGACAAGCCGATAGAGCTCTAATAGACAGACTAGCCAGTATTTCACTGTCGTGATGGATGTCGAATTGCTGCCAGCATTGGCTGAGGTGATTTATTGTCGACTTGTGCTGTCATGTCTATTCTCTCACTTTCACAGGAAATGTTGGAGCAGTGTACACAGCTATGGGTGACTTCACCAATGCACTTGAGTGCCACAACGAACACCTGAAGATAGCTCGCGAGTCTGGTAACAAGATGGAGGAGGCTCGCGCGCTCAGCAATCTCGGCAGCGCCCACCATTACAACCGCGACTACGAGCAGGCCATCAACTATCACCTCAAAGTGTTACAGATATCTCAGCAACTAGCAGACAAAACCCTTGAGGCTCGAGCGTATGCGGGCTTAGGCCATGCGGCCCGCGCACAAAACAATCTCACTAAGGCTAAAGTGTACCACGAGAAGCAGCTGGATAACGCGCTGCAGACGAAAGACAAATCGGCGGAAGGCCGTGCCTGCTCGAACATTGGAATCGTCTACCATCAGCTGGGAGAGTACGACGCCGCTCTCAAACTCCACAAAAACCATCTGAGCATCGCGAAGAACCTGGCTGATAGAACTAGCCAGGGTCGCGCTTACGGTAATATCGGCAATGCCTACAGCGCCCTCTGTCAGTACGATCAGGCCATCAAATTTCACAAGCAGGAGCTCGCTATATCTAAAGAGGTGAGGCGACTTCAGTTCAACTGCTGTCTCCATGACGAGAGCGAGTAATTAGGCCCAGTCATTCGGCCAGCACTGATACTATTTTGATGCGATCGATTTCTATTCATGTAGTTAATAATCATGTGATTTCTATTGATCACTGATTGGCTGTCCTTTGTGTGCAGTGGGAGCTCAAGTCTGGCAGCTTGGTCTGTGACTCTGATTGTGACATGTCTAATTCTGTGACAGGTGAGCGACAGGCACTCTGAGGCGTCGACTCATGGCAATCTGGCAGTCGCCTACCAGGCGCTTGGCATGTACGAACAGGCGCTACAACACTACAACGCCCATCTGAACATAGCCCGGGATCTCAAGGACATCGCCAGTGAGGCTAGGGCACTCAGCAATGTAGGTAACTATTACAGCGTGCGCGGAGAATTCACTCAGGCTATACCATTCTACATGCAATACCTGCAGGTAAGCAGTTTCCAATCATCTATCAAGCTCTGTCTACCTGCTGTAGTGATGACTATGATTATGGTGTTTGTTGACAGCTGAGTCAGGAGTTGACAGACACTGAAGGCGAGGCGCGGGCCTGCCACTGTCTCGGCTTTGCCCACTACTCGTTGGGTAACTACCGCGAGGCGGTGCGCTACTATGAGCAGGACCTCTCCCTAGCCAAAGAGATCAAGGATCAGCTGACCATGGCGCGGGCTTTCTGCAACCTTGGCCTAGCGTACAAGTCCCTCAGTCTATACTCTCAGGCTCTGGAGTACCAGTACAACTTCCTGCAGATCACACACGCGCTGAAGAATGTTCCGGGCAAGTTCCGCGCCATGGGTAATATTGGCGACATTCTCATCAGCATGCAGAACATGCCGGAGGCTGTGCTGCTCTACAGCCAACAACTGAAATTGGCTAAACAGGTACTGAGGCTATCTATCTCTCACTCTCTCCTTCCCTGCTCTACTTCTCTCCATTCCCTTTCCCTTCCTCGCCCTACTTCTCTCCATTCCCTTTCCCTTCCTCGCCCTACTTCTCTCCCTTCCCTGCCTTCTCCTCCCTACCCTCCATTCCCTATCTTCCTCCCCTACCCTCCATTCCCTATCTTCCTCCCCTACCCTCCATTCCCTCAGAGATGGTCTCTGATTCTCTCCAGTTATATTCAAATGATCATCAAGTGTGTCGTAAGATTTTGATGTGATAAAATGACTATTTGATCACAGAAATTATCTCGGCAACACATGAATGGAATCCAGTTGAATCATGCATTTCCACTTTGGTCACAGGTTCGAAGGCCAGCAGCAGTATTGGAATACAGTATAGTAGGAGTACAGTAGTACAGGCAGCCTCTACTACTACTGTTTACTGCTCCTGTGACTGTGTCATAGTTCACGCTGATTCAGGCTGTTTATGTCTATTATTAACATTGGTAAATACTTGTACCTCAGGCCAATGATCATTCTCTGGAGGCCGCTGCCTACAGTTCCTTGGGTGTAGCTCACAGGATAACGGGGCAGTTCGACAAGGCTCTCGGTTATCACACTCAGGAACTCAATCTACGCCAGGAACTCAGTGACTTGAGGGGGGAGTGCAAGGCTCACGGCAACCTTGGCAACGTACATGTATCCCTCGGCAATTTCATTCAGGGCTATAAGGTGCTGCAACTGATACATCGATAAAATTCCACTGAATGTGAATGTCGTCCACAGTAGATTGTAATTAAAAACGTACTGCTTCTCTAGTGCTATGAGGAGCAGTTGGAGAGGGCGAGAGAGGTCAAGGACTCTGGTATTGAGGCCCAAGCATGCGCTAATCTTGGAATAACGAAGATGAGTATGGGCCAGTTCGAGGAGGCTATCGGACTGTTTGAACAGCAGCTAGCCATGCTGGAGCAGGTTTGTTGTAGTGGTCATGGGTGGTCATACAGTGACAACTGCAAGCATGTAGTTAGGATTTATCTGTTAGGATTAGGGTTGTAGACACGGAGTCTAATATGCCAACCATGTGCCACTTGATTATAAATATGCTACGTGCCTGGCATACCCTCTCCCTCATACCGATGTCATAAATCAATCCGCCGCTTTCATCAGAATGACTGAATTTTGGACAAACTTAAAATATCAGACTAGAAGCAATAAAGCTGTCTGTAGTGGTTACTTATAATGATAAACATGAGCTGCCGTGAGATATATTAAGTATGACAGCTAACATAGTATCCTATGTCCACATTATTGTGTTTTGCACTTAACCAGTATTGCTGATGATACTTTTCCGCAGGTGGTTGGTACGAGGGCATTGCTAGACAAGGGTCGGGCATTTGGCAATCTGGGAGAGTGCTATGAGCAGCTGGGTGACTTTGAGGAGAGCGTCAGATGTCACGATCAGTACCTGATTATCGCCCAGAACACTACGAGTCTTACCGACCAGGACAAGGCCTATCGTGGCCTCGGCAATGCTCACAGGTCCCTCTCTACTTACACTCCATGTGCCATTGATCTCGTAACCATTCATGCCTAATGTATGTGTATGCTCTGCAATCTCTAGGTCTATGGGTAATCTACAGCAGTCCCTTGTGTGCTATGAAAAACGCCTCGTCATTACTCATGAGTTAGACGATAGCAGTCTCAAAGGCTCAGCATATGGAGAGCTCGGTTGTCTGCACAGTCTGCTAGGTGAGTCCGTCTGCTGCAGTGATCTGTCTGCTGCAGTGATCCGTCTGCTGTGGTGATCTGTATGCTGTTACAATCCAACTGCTGTGACGATATGTATGCTGTGACAATCCAACTGCTGTGACGATTTGTATGCCGTGACAATCTGACTGCTGTGACGATTTGTATGCTGTGACCATCCGACTGCTGTGATGATATGTTGCTGTGACAATCTGTATGTTGTGACAATCTGTATGCTGTGACGATCCGTATGCTCTCACTCATTGTGTACTGTTGTAGGTAACTTTGATCAGGCCATCTCCTGCCTGGAACACCAAATCACGTTAGCCAAGGAGCAGGCCGACCAGGTGGGAGAAGGCGACGCGTGCTGTGGTCTCGGTGGGGTATACCAACAGATGGGTGAATACGACAGAGCTGTCAATTTCCATCAGAAAGATCTGAAAATTGCTCAGGTAGGAGTTGTCTCATTGCGCAGTGTGGTAATAAAGAATCAGAAAAGGGGATTTTTTTTTGAGGACCTTTCTTCATAGATGCTTCTGGAGTAAAATATACTATAATCATTATGCTATCATGTATAGAGGATTGATTGTTACTGTATGTCTGTTTGTAGGAAACGAATAACTTGTCAGCGCAGTGTCGGGCATATGGGAATCTCGGGCTATCTTACGAGAGCCAGGCCAACTTCCAGCAGGCGCTGAGCCACCAGGAGCAGCACCTCAGCCTTGCAGCCGAGATGAATGATCGAGTGGCAAAGACACTGGCATACAGCAGTCTAGGCAGAATACACCACGCGCTGGAGAACTACGAGCAGGCGGCTCAGTACCTGCGACAAGGCCTGCAGATAGCCGAGCAGCTTGGCCGGCGTGAGGATGAGGCTAAGATACGTCACAGACTTGGACTGGCTCTCTGGGCTAATGGACAACTGGAGGAGTCACAGCAGCAGCTGTATAAGGCTGCCGAACTGTTTGAGCTGATCAGACGCGAGGCACACGTCTGCAGTGACTATAAGCTCTCTCTATTTGACCTGCAGACCGCCTCGTATCAGGCCCTTCAGGTGTGTGTAACTAGTCATGTACCATAGCATTGTGAATCGAACATAATTCATGTGACTGTCTTGTATTTCAGAGAGTCTTGGTGTCGTTGAAACATTACGAGGAAGCGTTGGTAGTGGCTGAAAGAGGCCGGACAAGGGCGTTTGTCGATCTTCTTTTGGAGAGGCAGACTGGAGGCGATGGCATGTACGGGGCGGTAGATAACAGCCCCGTAACAATCGATCAGATCATGGCTACAGTCAATAGAGCCAAGTCTACAGTGATATATTACTCCATAGCAGCAGGATACCTCTACAGTTGGCTGCTTGTACCTGAGAAAGGTAAGAGAAGACAATTCTATGAGTCAGTATGAAACTCTCATACAGCATGTCTGCTACCCTTTACCTGCATGGCTGTAGGTCTCGTCAAGTTCAATGAGTGCTGTTTGAGTGAGCTTGAAAACACAGACGTAGAGAGTGACAACATAAGTCTGGCTGGATCTGTGTCTATGCTAGATCAGTATGTTGGACATGCCAGGGAGTCTCTGGGTGTGGACAGCCACATTGCTTCCAGTAGCTGTTCATCCAGGTTTGTGATCGGACAGTTGGGTAAGTCTTACTTGCTGTCTAGTGTCACTAACCACTAGCTGTCACCTGCAGTCGGAGTTCTCTGCGGCGTGGATCCGGCCCGAGTTCCTCTGGAGTGTACACTCACAGTGAGACTGACAGCATCAGCGACACAGACGACGCGTTCGGCCTTCAGCTTGGCGAGATTGGAGACAGGATCAATGCAGAGAATGACAGAGTCGGCTTCCTCCGTATGGTCAACAGAAACCATGTCTTCAACAGCAGTAACTACAGCCTCAGCAGTCTGTTCAGGTTTGATCACCGTACTGTACTGATATTTCTACCTGCATCCAGTGTCTCCAGACTATGACATCATATGTTATCTGATGTTGCAGCGTGTCTGGCAGCTTGAGTAGTTTCAACTTTGGTGCTAGTTTGAAAAGAAATCACTCGACTCACTCGAGCTGGCCATCCCGGCCAGCCCTGTCTGTTCTCTACGACCTCCTCATTCTACCCATGGAAGAGCACCTGCCACAGCCTAATGGCGGCCCCATCCACAACCTGGTGCTTGTACTGCAAGGTATGCATAGTACTCCCACCAACTAACCGACACCGTGGTACTGTCTGGACTGCTGTCTTATGCTATGTTCTTTGTTGCAGGAGATCTGTATCTTGTTCCATTCTCTTTGCTCAAGAGTCCAAAAGCAGGCCAGTATCTGTATGAGCGATTTGGCCTGATAGTTTCCCCCTCGCTAACAGCCCTCTCAGACCAGAATCAGTCGGCTCGTCTCAGCTCTGGCTCCAGCGGCGCCCTTGTCATATCCAACCCTTATTTACCTCCTGCCATCCGAGAGCAGTGGCGCTTGGCAGACCTACCAACTGCCGATCAAGAATCAAATGCAGTTAGTGAAATGCTGGGTGTGAAGCCCATATCTGGCAGATCTGCAAGTAAAGAGGCTATACTGAGGAACGTTCCCAACACAGAGGTGAGGCTTGGTGTACTGACTCTCAGTCTATCTGTGACCGGCAATAATGATTGGCTAATCCATTTCAGGTCATCCACATAGCTGCTCACATCTCGTGGAAGCTATCCTCGGTTGTCCTTGCACCGTCTGAATTCGCCAAACCCTCTGACCAGTTCTCTGTCAGCGACATCAACGAGAATGGCTCCGAAAGTGGTGGCAGCACATTTGACACGCCGTCCCTCACAGAATACCTGCTAACTGCAGCAGATGTCCTCAACACCAAACTGCAGTGCAAACTTGTTGTACTCAGCTCTGGTCACACAGGTAGTCTCTCTCTCTCTCTCTCTCTCTCTCTCTCTCTATCCGCTGGCAGCGCCCCACTGGGTTTACTGCCTGTGTCTGATTTACCTGATGATTGCTGTAGATGACAGAGCTGCGAGGATTAACTCCGATGGAGTGGTTGGCCTCACGAGGGCTCTTCTTGCAGCTGGCGCCAAGTGTGTCCTCTTTAGCCTGTGGTCAGTGCCGCCTGAGGCATCGAAGATGTGTATGAAGTGCTTCTACACGGCTATGCTCCAAGGTCACTCAGCCACCCGAGCTCTAGCAGACGCCATGAAAAAAGTGCAGTCAGTCAAGCAGTTCTCCCACCCGTCGAACTGGGCGGGCTGGGTGCTGGTAGGCAGTGATGTGAAGCTGAGCAGTAAGGTAAGCATGTCTGAACTTATCGGTCAGATTGTGAATCATTGCTGCTGAGGTTTACGTCTGCTTTTGTAACCAGGTTGCGCTGATGGGCCAGGCACTGTGCGACATAGTCAAGAGTACTGATAGGTGCCGCGAGGCTATGAGAGTGCTGCTACACCTGGTAGAGAAGTCCATACAGAGGATAATGCTAAGAGAAGAGAAGGGAATGTACACCACTCAGGAGAGCATCGAGAGCAAGGTGGCTGCTATACCTGGCTGGAAGGAGCTTCTCACGTCAGTTGGCTTCAGGTAATCATTGTCACACCCTCTACCAAACCGCACCATCCTGCCTACTCACCCTACAGTACTCAGTGCCTGCAGTACTCAGTACATACAGTACTCAGTGCCTGCAGTACCCAATGCCTGCAGTACTCAGTGCCTGCAGTACTCAGTACATACAGTACTCGGTGCTTCTCTGCTTGGTTACCCTCCAGGTTTGAGTCGAGTAGTGATGGCCTATCATCGGTAGTCTTCTTCCCGCTGACCGACCCGGGCGAGAGGCTGTCCCAGTGCAGTACAAGCCTTCAAGCCCTGCTCGCTATACCTAGGAACGCACTCACCCCCCTTGCCAAACTACTCGCCAACTTTGAGGCTGGCGAGGCCATCATACAGCTGGTTAGTGGATTCAACCATTGCTATAGCTGCGCTGACGTATTGCTTCTGTCTCAATCACTATACAACCACTACTCTATCCGCTGTGTTATTGCAGTTGAAGGAACTGATATCAAAGAATGAAGCGAGTAGTCAACTGAAGATGAGAGTCAAGTTGTGGCGGGTCGCTGGCTGCCACGAGTTTCTCGCTGCTCTTGGTGTGTTTCCTTGCATTTCTACCTTTCCTTCATACTCTTTCCCTCACATGCAGGCTATGGTGTCTCGTTGCCTGTGTATATCAGACTACCCGTCTCTCATATAGGTTTTGACTTGGTCGATGTCGGTAAGGATGAGGTGACAGTCAGAACAGGCAAACAGTCGAGTAAGAAGGTCATTCAGTACGCAGTACAGGCTCTAGCCGTCCTCTTCAACACCTCGGAGGCTCCGCGTCTCGGACTATCGAGTGCCAGTAGCTTGGAGAGTCTAAACTCCTCGCACAGCAGCTCCAACACTACGACTACGTCCAACTTCAGCAAGGACAGCTCCACTCCTCACGATAGCAGCACGCCTCCAAGTTCGCCTCATAGCAAATACTACAGTCCCGCTGGCAAACTGATCAGGCCTAGTCTGGTACGTGGAGTTACTTACAATCTCTTCTCTCCGCTGCATCTCCTATAGAGACCACACATCTTATTGTAGACCAAGTCACGCAGTCCCGCAGGTAGTCTGCAGAAGAATAAATCACTGCTGACTGTACCAAAGAGCCCACGTACCACCTCCAAATACATGTCTATGGCTGTTGATGACGCATTCAGGTTCGGTGGACCTGCAGGTGAGCGTTCGACGTCCATACAGAATATTATCGACTCTATCATTCTATGTCGTGCGTCAGCATCTTCTTGGTTCCAGAGTTGTTTTCTCTTGACGATGAGCTGTCTGACGGTGAGCCAGTATTTTGATAGCACCGACATGTTCAAACGCCTATGTTAACTTTTTCATCATTTATCTATATATAACACGAGGATTTGTTATCTCACCAGTCATCTCTGTCTCTGCTGACCTCACCTAGTCTCCTCATTTATCTATTGTTTTTCATGCATGCAGCCTGCTGCTGTCGGCGTGTTGATCAACCAGATGCGGTTTATTGAAGGTCGATATAAGTTCACTGATGATGATGCCAAAGTCATTGGCATTGACAGCGACGACACACCGACAGATGATGCTTGCTCCATCTCATCAACAGACACGGCACGACCACCGAATTCCCGGTTTGCCCCGAGACTCGCCGAGCGACACAGGCCTGGGTACACCACGTCATCTCCCAGTGACAGCGATGGTAGGCGTCTCTGCTAACTTGACCATTCATTGTACTCTCGCCACATTGTGTTGCTTTGTCAGTGTACATTCTCTCCCTCCTCTATCAGGAACTATACTGCCTGTCAGCAAGGATAAGGGCAAGAAGTATGTCAGCCCAACAATGCGAAAAATAGAGAAAGCACGATCGCTGTCTAAGCACGACTCGGCGAAATTGGATGTGGCAAAGGGAGGATACAACAAGCCATCTGCAAAGTTGAGTTCTTTGGAGAGCCGAATACGGCGAACAGCAATAGAATCCGACTCCAGTGAAGGTGACCTATTTCTTGTCTTCACGTTATCGCTTGTATTACTGCCAGACTATGAAGGTGGGGGTATGTTTGTCATTGCAGCCAGCAGTGCCTCTAGCTCACACACAATGACTGCCACTCCGTCCAAGGACCCTTCCTCCCTCGCCTACCGCATCATGATTGATGCCAAGGTGGAACTGGAGGCGGTAGAGAAGCTGCAGAAGAAGAGCATAGAAGACAATCGCCTTGAGACCAGGAGGTTGAGGCAGGAGCTGCTGGAGAAGTCAGGGAAGCAATCTCCGATATCCTCTGAGAAGCAGGTTGTGAGATCTGCGGAGGCGGATCCGGTCAGGAGACCGCCTGTCGCTCCGAAACCACGACCAAGAGCTGAACTTCCTTCCCATCCCTCGTCGTCGCAGTCAGTCGAGGCCCGTCCAGCTAAGGAAGTGCGATTCCGTGAAACTCCAGTGTCGATTGATGAAGCCGCTAGCCCCACGGCTCAGGTGGTTGTGAGACCGCCTCCTGAGTACGAGAACGACAAGACCGAGAACAATCAGAGAGTTGGCAGGATGAATACAGCCTCCTCCCCGACAGCGAGTAGTTTGCCGCTAGCGCCCCCACCATACGAGGAGGCGATCAGTCAACGATCAGTAATCAGCCACGTACGGCAGGCAGAGATCCAGCTCAGCGACAGCGCCATCAGTCTATCTGACTCAAGGGAGCAGCTAGTTGACGAATCAGATCGCGAAGATTGCCCATACTACGAAAACAGTGCGTTTGAGAGTGGCGAGTTTGAACTGTCCACAGTACAGCAACCAGATTTCAATGGCATATCCACGATCAACAACAACACTCACCGTCTATCGAAACCAGCACAGAACCACACGGCTACAAGAACGGCTACCATGGCAACCGCTGCTGCTACCAACTCAAACTTTTCAAACTCAGACTATGTTAATGTGTTTGACGACCGCATGGATAACCTTTACGCTGAGGCAGCACAAAGCAGGCAGGTAGCCAGAGCTAGCCAGCTGTCCAATGGACCCGTGGATCCTGGCTGGCCGTCTGCAAATGCTCTGTTCTATATGACCAAGGGCCTGCGCTCATCAGAGTGCTGACCTCCTGCCAGTCTGTGTCTCACATCCATCAGTATTGCTCTACTATCACAACCACTATTTTGAAATTTTATTTTTCTACAATGGCTGAATGAATGGGTGGTGATGTCGTTGATAGACACCACTTTTTACCTTTGCTTATGCACATCTGTTTAATGATGCTCATCCCTGTAAAGTTGTAAATATTTCACACTAAGTATGACATTATGTATCATACTTGTAGAAAGAACTGTATTATAATTCTAAACTACATTAGCTATGAAAAGATGAACTCCAAGTCTTTTACCACTGAGAGACGAGGCATAAGGATGAGATTAACATAACGTTTATTCATTTACAGTTGGAATCACATATGTATGCAGTCCTTCCGAAACATAATTTGGATAGTCATCTTGTGTTTAGACTGGGTTGAGTTGGAAAAGTTGTAAATGTTATGAGATGCTCAGTTAGGCCCTCCAGCCATTTCTGCTTCTTGAGGTTTCATCACTTCGGGTAGCTCTGGCGGAGGTGAGTATGGAGTTATATCTAAAGGCTCAAACTCTCCGTCTAAAACACATTGAGAAAACAAACTCATAATATACTTGGCGCTCCTAGTGGTCATAGTAACGATTCTCTACTCGGTTGAATAACATACAAAGAGGAAACAACTCTTAATCAGCTCTAGATATGAACAGTGATATTATCTATCCGACGTAAATAACACTCTTCTTGCGAACATTGTAGTCAGGAAGTAGGACACCTGCACCCACCTGATTGCCTAAAAACTAGTCCTACTTGAGCAGGTGCTTGTGCCCTAGCAGTAGCGGATGTGTAACCATTGTCCTGCAGGTTTCTTCTCTCATCCATGGGCTGAATATTGAAAGAGCATGTGATACAGAGCGGTGCTATGATACACAGAGCAATCACATCACGACTTAGCGCCGCGCTTACACCACGAAAGTTGATATGTCACACTCTGCTCACCTCTTGGTGGTAATTGAACAGCTGTTGATCTTCTGGAGGTGTCTTCGTAATGCCTTCTATCATCTTCTTCAGTTCAGCAACGGAAGTACTCTCTTTTGCATCAGTAAATATAGTGCACTTTTTCCTACGTATCATCAGAAATATATCCTGAAAACAAAGTTAACAAGTTAATCAAAACTGTCACCAAGCAATAGCTGAGCTGGGGGGGGGGGGATGTTATTTAAAAAAAAATTGCAATGATTGTTTTAATTAATAGATTTGTTTGAATGATATGCAGCTGTTTTAAGTCTTCTGATCATGAATTAGAAGGAGGGATGATGAGAGAATTATGCTCTATGAACGATAATGCATACGCAGCAGCGGATAAAACCATCCGAGGACAAGGTTTCAGTTTCCAAAGATTCTAATGATTTATTATATTGTCCTCACTATCATGTGATATGATATGTACTGCTCTTTCCCACCCAAACAGAGCACAATATACGTAACAGTGGGTAGAAGCACTATGAGACATAGAACACGTACAGTGTTCGCTACAGTAATACCAACATGGCAAGAGTAAATAACTGAACAGCATGTGCTTATGCCATAGATATTTATGTCGACATCGTGTGAAATATTGACTAAGCAGTTTATTGCTGTAATGTAATAGGTGGAGTAGATAAAAACTAGAAACATAAGAAAACGGTTGAGTTAGGTCAGCCACTACCAACAAGTCGTACAGTAGGTTGCATGTGCGTGTGACGTCATAAACAAACTGACAACACCAAGGGGTGTTCTACTCATCGGCCAGCTAACTCTAGTTTTTGCAATAACACTAGAAATCGTTCGTAAGTCAGGAAAATTTGATGTTGCTAGAATGATTAACCACGTTTTAAGATACTAAGCGTGACAAAAATCAAGCTCATACGAACGTGGCTTTGAAATTGGATGTCGATAATATCTCACGCGCTAGCCCAAGACACCTATGAATAAAATAATAATGTTCCTAAACAACTATAACTTATGATAAAGAACAGGTAAAGAAACCTTTGGAAGCCAAGGCTAATGTTTATGAGACATCATGATATGATATGGATATTAAAATGGAAGAAAAGCAAGAGAGTGATGATAACAGATTGCGCTTCGAATCAGAATTTAGATTAGAGACCTAAATAGTCACCCAAAACCTATACTAGAACTAAATTCTATTGAATTGAAGTCAGGTGAATACATTTTAGATTCATAAAAGTTGATGAAAGTGGCAGAGTTAACTACACTTACCATTCTTAGTTCTAACCGAAATTACTATCCAACACAAAAAGTCCGAGACTGACCGTCGAGAAGGAAACCATTCACTGCGTGACTACGCCGCATGTTATGGCCGCTCTGATTGGATAAAACATGGATAAGACAATCATATGATTATGCCTCCACCGTATGCGGTATTACCACTTCAGACAGTAGTAAGGGTGATAAGTAAATTGACGCATGGAGCTTTCCTCGCGATTTTTGTAACTTCTGGTTATTTACCATTGATGCAATTTTAATCTCTGAAGGTATACTTACAGGACGGGACGCTATAAAGCCTTCTTCAGTGTATCAATCTGGTCTGGAGATGCATCCGACAGCTGTAAGTTATCAAGCCTCACAGAGACCAGTATTTTATACCAGTCTATTTTGTCTTGTGGAGTAGGTAAACGAATTGAAGTTTTAGCTGCATGGTACACTGAGCAATGATGGTATCGTACTCTAACGTCCTTACTAGTTAGATGTAGGACTATTCTAGACGTTGGTATTCATGCTACTGTAACTAAGTTTGCCTAGATTCTGGCAGTTCCATAATAAAGAGATATATTTCTCTGTTTATCTAGAGTGAATCTAATTCACCGAAGCGATCACCATACAAGAAGCCATCGTACATAACTATAACTAGAGAAAAACTGCAGCAACCATTACAGTTGCCTGACTTGGCCCAGGAGTGCCCTGATCTCCCTGCGTCATTTGCTCACAGTCCTGACAGTGACTTTTTCTCGTCAAGGTGAGTGTTGTTTAGTTTTCACTGTTGGTCTGGTGCCTGCCCTATATCTTCGTACTAATCTGATTTGATTGAGTGATATCCTCTAATCTGTGTCAGGCAGTGGGCTCGACATGGCATAAGTAATTGCATTAATACGCTCAATACCGCTGGGGTCCATTGATTAAGTTACTAGTCCTACCACTTCACTCTTTCGATCCATGGTACATGGGTTTTAGTTGTAGTAGGAGTAGTAGTAGCATCAAGGAAAATCCTGCTGCCAACAGGAACTGGCTCTGTGTCAGAACTCCTGCTGAGTCCCACCCACTCGCTCCATCTGCTGCACTCACTATCAGTGTGTGTTGTGTTGTCATTCCAAAGTTCATGCTTTTTCAGGTGTTGTTTGGGTCAGCCGTGACGCTGGTGGGTTTTTTTTTCAGTTCCCTCCAGCTATCGGACACTCCTGGCTCGAGCCATGGTCCAAACATTCCGGCTGATCAACACATGGCCACTACGCAGGCCAAGCGTAGCTGTAACACCATGGCACCCCCTAGGCTCTGTTCAGTGAGGGTTACTGATGGCAGCTGTGATGGTAAGCCGAGCAGCGAGCAACAGAGTAACTGGATCAGCGGTATCATCACATGCTTGCGACCAGTGTGGACACTCATCGGCAGAGCCACTGCCATCGAGGATAAACTCAAAGGTAACTGTGACGCGCCATTGTGACGTGCCATTGTAACAACCGCCATTGTGACACTGAGTACAGCGTGGGCACGATTAACGTAATCACACTCATCTGGAGCTCTCTAAGACGCTGGAATATGTTCCCACATCCTGGATTATGGTAGAAAACCGAGATGAGGTTTTGTAAATGGCCGGTGATGGCAGTACTTATCTCTCAGTTCAAACTACAATGTAGTTCTCAGTGATGCAAGTCGACCTTGTCTCTCTCCTTATCACCAACTTCCTGCTATGTGATAAAAACACCAGCTAACTGGTGTCTGGTTTACTACTAGCAAGATGTCTGTCTATAGCACTAGGTGTCCTCTTCCCCTAGCCCTTCTTTCCCCTCTCTCTTACCATCTCTCTTCACATCTCCCATCAAACATAAACAAAATAACAAAAAAAAAATGAGAAAGAGAAAAGCAAAAAAAGAAGAGGGAAGG
>ERZ1740065.279-NODE-279-length-26098-cov-6.798794_pt1 | contig 26098 bp, 16 predicted proteins | sample MGYA00581738_ERZ1740065 | MGnify/ENA primary metagenome ERZ1740065 (study PRJEB43018, sample SAMN04849749) | marine metagenome | isolation source: floating plastic debris | place: Pacific Ocean | collected 2008-09-01 | study: EMG produced TPA metagenomics assembly...
CGAGCAGGATCGCGATCAGTCCGCCAATGCCGATGGAAAGGCCGGTGTCCGTGCGCACCGCCGCCAAATCATCCGCGCTGCCGCCTTTGCGCGCCACGGCGCTGGCGTGAAGGAACAGATTGTACGGCACAATCGTGGTGCCGATCAAAGCGATCACCGTCAAAAGCGATCCGGCTGGCACGCTGGGGGTGAAGAGCCCTGAGAAGAGCGCGGCCCAATCGGGCTGAGTGATCGCGAAGGTCGCCGCGAAGGCCAGCGTCATGATCGCGACCAGCGCCACCAGCGCCCGCTCAATCACGCGGTAGCTTCCTGTCAGCAACAGCGCCGCCGCCAGCGCTGCAATGCCCAGCACCGCCGGCGTGAACGCGCCCTCACCCGCAATGGCTTGAACGCCCAGCGCTGCACCCGCCAGATTGCCCGCCTCATAGGCCGCGTTCCCGGCGTAAAGCGCGACGCCCACCAGCGCGATCATCGGCCAGCGCAGGACAGACCCCGCAAACAGCTCCGCCAGGTTGGCGCCCAAACCCTTGCCGGTGACAAGCCCCAGCCGCGCCGACATTTCCTGCAGCGCGATCGTCGCCACGGTTGCAAACAGCAGCGCCCACAAAAGCGTGTAGCCGAAATTCGCCCCCGCCAGCGTGCACGCGGTCACCGTGCCAGGCCCGATAAAGGCCGCAGTAACCATCGCCCCGGGGCCCATCTGGCGCAACCTTGCCATCATGTGTGTCTATCCTTGCAACGACCAACCCCACCACCAGTGGGCGTGCGGATGACGACCGCGTCGCCCGGCTCCACGCGCGCCTCGCCTGAGCCACCCAGGTCTTCGGTTGAGCCATCCGCGCGCACGATGGTGTTGCGCCCCAGACGTCCCGGTTCGCCGCCCTTAAGGCCCGGCGCGGGCACGCGGCGACGCTCGGACAGGATCGAACAGGCCATCGCCTCGCGAAAGCGGATGCGCCGTGTCACGCCATCACCCGCATTCCACTGTCCTCTCCCGCCCGAGCCGCGATCAATCGAGAATTGATCGAGCACCACCGGGAAACGCGCTTCGAGCACTTCGGGATCGGTCATGCGCGTGTTGGTCATATGGGTGTGCACGCCCGCCGCTCCGTCAAAGCCGGGGCCAGCTGGCGCGCCGGAACAGATCGTCTCGTAATACTGCACGCGCGCGTTGCCAAAGGTGAGGTTGTTCATCGTTCCCTGCGCCGTACCCAACAGCCCAAGCGCGGCAAAGAGCGCGTCGGTGACCGCCTGGCTCGTCTCGACATTGCCGGCAACGACCGCCGCCGGGAAGCGGGGGTTAAGCATCGACCCTTCGGGTACGACAATCTCAAGCGGGCGCAGGCACCCCGCGTTCAGGGGAATTGCGTCGGCGACAAGGCAGCGGATGACGTAAAGCACCGCGGCGCGGGTGACCGCTTGGGGAGCGTTGAAGGCGGATGGCTGCTGTTGGCTTGTGCCGGTGAAATCGATCCGCGCTGTGCCGGACACCTTGTCGATGGCGATCGCAACTTCAACGCGCGCGCCGGAATCCAGTTCGAGCGCGAAGGACCCATCGTCCAGACCCATAAGCGCGTTCCGCACGGCCTGGGCCGCGTTGTCCTGAATATGGCCCATATAGGCGTGCACCACACCAAGCCCGTAATCCGCCGCGAGCTTTTTCAGCTCGCCAGCCCCGGCGGCGTTGGCGGCGACCTGCGCCATAAGATCGGCGATGTTTTGCGGGATATTGCGCGCGGGGTAGGGGCCGGCGGACAAAGCCTCTTCAATCCGCTGCGACTGGAAGACGCCGCGCTCAACAAGCTTGAGGTTGTCGAGCAGCACACCCTCTTCGTGGATTGAACGCCCGCGCGGGCTCATCGAGCCAGGCGAAAGGCCACCGACATCTTCATGGTGCGCGCGGCTCGCCAGAAAGAAGAGGATTTCGCCGCCTTCCTCGTCGAAGACGGGGGAGACCACCGTAATGTCGGGCAGGTGCGAACCGCCTGCGTGCGGGTTGTTCTGCACGAAAGCGTCGCCCGGATGAATCGCCTGGCCGCTTACCAGCACCGATTTCACGCTTTCGTCCATCGATCCCAGATGCACCGGTACGTGCGGCGCGTTGGCGACCAGATTTCCGCTCGCGTCAAAGATGGCGCAGGAAAAGTCGAGCCGCTCCTTCACATTCACCGATTGCGCGGTGTTGCGCAGGATGATGCCCATCTGCTCGGCAATCGACATATAGCGATTGTTGAACAGCTCCAGCGTGACCGGATCAGCGATGGCCGGGTCAATAAGGGCGGTGCCCTCATGGCCCTCAGCGCTCAGAATCAGGTGGCCGAGCCGGTTGATGGCGCCGCTCCAACCGGGTTCGACCACGATGGTCCCCGTCGGCTCGGTGATGATGGCCGGGCCGCTGATTTCATAGCCAGGCCCCAAACTGGCCAGGTCGTAGAGCGGAGCCTCGTGCCAATCTCCACCCGAATAAAAGCGGGTGCGCGCAGTCGGCTTGGGCGGCGCGTCCAAAGGCGCCGCGCGCCGCTCGTGCGCCTCGCCGACATCCGCGCTGACTTCGACGATGAGCGTGTCAAACAGGACCACCTTTTCCCGCGCGGTGAAGCCATATTGACGCTGATGCGCCTCTTCGAAGGCCATGGCCATGTTGGTGGCGGTGCCCACCGGTACGGTTAGAACGGTATCGGTTCCGCGATAGCGCAACAGGGCCGAAACGCGGGTGGTCATCGCCCCGCGATCGGCTCCCTGATCGGCAAGATCGGCGCGGCACGTCGCTTCAAGCGCCTCGGCCTTGCTCGCGATGGTCGGCTCCAAGGCGCTTTCCAGCGGCCTGTCGATCACCAGCTGACGCTCGGCGCTAAGCTGGGCCAGACCCATGCCATACGCCGACAGGACGCCGGCGAAGGGGTGCAAGAGGATCCGCCCGATACCCAGCCGCTCAGCAACGAGGCAAGCGTGCTGGCCACCCGCTCCTCCGAAGCAATTGATCGCGTAGCCCGACACGTCGTAGCCGCGCGCGAGGCTGACCTGCTTGATCGCCTGCGCCATGTGTTCCACCGCAATGTCGAGAAAGCCCTCAGCCACCGCTTCGGCGCTGCGGCCATCGTCGATCTCCTCGGCGAGCGCGGCGAACCCGGCGCGGGACGCCTCTGCGTCGAGCGGTTGGTCCTGATCCGGGCCGAAGATCGCCGGAAAAAAGCGCGGATCAAGCTTGCCCAGCGCGGCGTTGATGTCGGTCACCGCCAGCGGGCCGCCGCGGCGATAACAGGCGGGGCCCGGATCGGCGCCCGCGCTTTGGGGGCCAACGCGCAGGCGCGATCCGTCAAAGCCAAGCAGCGAGCCTCCGCCCGCTGCAACGGTGTGGATTGAGAGCATGGGCACGCGCATCGCCGCGCCCGCGACCTCGGTCTCATAGGCTTTCTCAAAGGCGCCGGCGTAATGCGAGACATCGGTCGAGGTCCCGCCCATGTCGAAGCCGATGACCTTGTCAAAGCCCGCCGCCTTGGCCGTGGCCACGCAGCCGACAATCCCGCCAGCGGGACCGGACAGGATCGCGTCGCGCCCACGGAACCGGTCGGCGGAGGTGAGCCCTCCAGAGCTCTGCATGAAGAGCAGTCGCGATTGCGTGTCATTAGCATATATTTCAGGCGGCGAGGCTTCGTTCATACCCCCGCCAAACCCCAGCCCCGCATGTACTTGCTCAACATAGCGCCGCAGGATCGGCGTGAGGTAGGCGTCCACGATAGTGGTCTGCCCGCGCGGCACGATCTTGCTGAGCGGGGAAACCTCATGGCTGGTGGAGACCTGGGTGAAGCCGATTTCGCGGGCGATCTCCGCCACAGCGGCTTCGTGCGCGGGGTATTTGAAGGCGTGCATCAGCACGATCGCCACCGAACGCAGTCCGGCGTCATACTCCGCCTGCAAGAGTGCGCGCGCAGCGCCTGGATCAAGCGCGCGCTCTATCGTTCCATCGGCGCGCACGCGTTCGTCCATCTCGATCACCCGCTCGTAGAGCATAGCGGGCTTGCGGATGTTCAGCGCGAAGGTGTCCGGCCGCGCCTGATGGCCAATCTCGATCACATCTTGCAGCCCTTGCGTGATCACCAGCAGCGTAGGCTCGCCGGCGCGCTCGAGCAGCGCGTTGGTGGCGACAGTCGTGCCCATCTTGACCGCGTCGAGCGCCCCTGTGGGGATGGAGGCACTGGCGGGCACACCCAGCGCCTCGCGAATGCCATGGACGGCGGCGTCCTTATAGCTTTCGGGATTGTGCGAGAGGTATTTGCTCGTCTGGAGCGTCCCGTCGGGCGCGCGCGCGACGATGTCGGTGAAGGTTCCCCCGCGATCAATCCAGAATTGCCAACCCGTCATCGCTGATCCGAGTGCCGGGAGGCACGCAGCGGGTCAAGCGAGACGGGTGGAAACCGCCTCAAAAGCCTGAGGCTTGGCCGTCCTTGCGCATCTCGGTTGCGCCGGTCAGCACGCCGGTTTCGGGATCGCGCTTGATCGCCTGATAGCCGCCAAACATGATGCCGTTGGTGACGACGCGCACATCGTGGCCCATCGCCTCAAGCGCTTCAATCGTTTCCGCCGGAATGCCCGGCTCCAGGTTGAGAGTGCCCAGTTCGCCGTCAAAGACAGGACCGGTCAGCGTGTTGGTCGGCTGGCGACCGCCCGTGTGGTTAAGGCGCGCGGCGTCGCCCGCTTCCTGAACGTTCATCCCATAATCGGCGATGTTGATCAGCACCTGCACATGGCCCTGCGGCTGCATCCCGCCGCCCATCAGGCCAAGCGTCATAAAGGGCTTGCCATCCTTCTTTACAAAGGCCGGGATGATCGTGTGGAATGGCCGTTTCGCCGGGCCATACGCGTTGGGGTGGTCGGGATCGAGGCTGTAAAGCTCGCCGCGGTCCTGGAACATGAAGCCCAGGCCATCGGGCACCATCCCGCCGCCCATACCGCGATAGTTCGATTGGATCAGGCTGACCATCAGGCCGTCGCCATCAACCACGGTGAGGTAGGTCGTGTCGCCCTCGCCTTCGAGCTTGGGCTCGACTTCGATCGTCCCCGGCTGGAAGACCGGCGTGGCCTTAACCGGATCGATGAGAGCGAAGCGCCCTTTGCCGTACTCCTCGGTCAGGAGCTCAGCCGGCAGCGCGAAGAAATCGGGGTCCGCGTAGAAGCGCGCGACATCGGCGTAAGCGAGGCGCTTGGCTTCGGTGATGTAGTGGAGGACCTGCGCGCTACCGCGCTCCCATTGGCGCAGGTCCACATTCTTGAGGATGTTGACCATCTGCAGCGCGGCAAAGCCCTGGCTGTTGGGCGGCAATTCGCACAGCTCAAACCCGTCGCGATAGGAGGCGCAAGCGGGATCGACCCAGTCGCTTGTGTGGTTGGCAAAGTCCTCCATGGTGAAGGCTGAACCGTTGCGCTGGAGGTAGTCGACCATCACCTTGGCGAGGCTGCCTTTGTAGAACGCGTCGCGCCCTTCGCGCCCAATGGTCTCAAGCGTGTTGCCAAGATCCGGGTTCTTGAAAATCTCGCCCGCCTGGGGCGCACGGCCGTTTTTGAAGTAGGTTGCCTTGGCGTTTTCGAACTCGAATTCGAACATTTCCTTGCGGCGCGTATAACTGCGCAGGCCGCCCGCCAGATACATCGCAATCACGGGCGCCACTGGATGCCCTTCGCGCGCATAGGTGACGGTGGGGGCCAGGATGTCGCTCATCGGCTTGGAGCCAAAGCGTTCGTGCATTGTGAACCAGCCATCGACCGTGCCCGGGATGGTGATCGGCAGCACGCCAACCGAGGGAATACGGTTGCGATTGCCGAGCTTCTCCATCATGTCCGCGTAAGACTGGCCTGCGGGGCTGCGTCCCGAACCGTTCACGCCGTAAAGCTTGTCGGTCTTCGGATCGTAAATGATCGCGAACAGATCGCCGCCAATGCCGTTGCCGGTCGGTTCCATCAAACCCAACGCCGCATTGGCTGCGATCGCCGCGTCGACGGCGTTGCCACCGTCCTTTAGGATTTGGAGCGCGATCTGCGTGGCCAACGGATGCGCGGTGGCGGCCATGCCGTTTTGCGCGATCACGGGGCTGCGCGACCAATTGGCGCCCACCGGACGCCCGCCTCCACCGATTTGCTCTTCGACCGGCTTGGCCTCTTGAACCTCCTGAGCGGCCGTCGGCGAAACCGTGAGAGCGAGAGCGGCAGCCGCCGCGCTATGGATGAGGCGCGATACGCGCATGGGTGATCTCCGTTTTGGGTTTGTACTTATACGCTTGCGGACGCGCGCGGTTTCTTCTTCTTGCGCTTGGCCAAGCGCGGCAACAGGAAGAGGTAAATGCCCGTCCCCCACATCACGACCAACAAGATGCCGGTGGGCAGGAAAAGATAAAGCTTCACCTCGTCCGAAAAGAACGAGCCGTCGTGGATGCTCTCGATCACGTCCGAACGGCGATACGCCACCTTAAGGACCTCGGCGGTCTTGGTGTCGATCTGGACCTCCCAGCCTGACTTGGCGCGCAGTTTCGCGATGCCCCGATCAACCCGCAGATCAATGCGATCAATGTCCGACCAGTCGGTAACGCCCGCTTGCGGGTGCTGGCGTGCGGAGGCAAGCATCTGCTCGAACGAAGCCTGCGGCAGCTGCGCTTCGACCACCCCGCGCTCGGTCCCCGGCTGGATCCACTCGATCTCCTTCTTGAGCATCAGAAAGCCGCCAGCGATGAACATCACGCCCGCTGGCAGGAACACCACCAGCGAAAGCCAGTAATGGATCTGGCGCCACAGCTTCTTCCAGTTCATCGCCGTGTCATTAGGGGATCCGGCCACCCGCAACCCACGGCGCACCGGCCGCGATCAGTTCCGCTTCAAAGGCCGGGATCGTCTGCTCGATCAGCGCTTCAACCCGTGTCTTGACCGCGGCGTAGTCCGCCTTGGCGTAGGCGAGCTGCTGACGATGGGTCTGGGTCGCGCCATACGTCGATCCGCTCACTCCAAACATGACGCGGCCCAGACGGCTGCGCACCGTGGGCTGCGTGCGCTCGAAGATTGCGTTGCGCGCAGCGTTGCCGTTGAGCAGCTCGTCGAGCGCGTAGACCTCAGCCTTGATCGCCGACAGACGGTTATCAAGCGTGGTCGGATCGCCGCCGGGCGCGCGGGCCACCGCGGTGGCGAGCAGCTTTACGGTGTTCTGCGCCTCGCGCAGCGTCCCCGACATGGCGGTGACCGAGCGATCAAAGGCGGTGATATCCGCCCAGAACGCATGCACATCGCTCTGCGGCGGCAGCGCGCCCTGACCCATCGGTTTAACTGTGAAGGGCTTGGCTGCGACCAGCGGCGTGGTCTGGCCTCGCACGCGCTTGGTCAGATCGACCGTGTACGCGCCGGGCGCCACAAGAAAGCCCGAAGGCTCGCGCCCGTTGCGCCCCCGAGCGCTCGCCGTGCCAGTATAGGGATAGCGCAGGTTCCAGTTGACCCGGTGGAAGCCCTTCTTGGCTGGACCTTTAAGACGGCGCACGACATTGCCGTCGGCGTCGCGCACGGTGAGCCAGATCGCTGGCGCGTCCTCCTGAATTTCCGCCGTGAGCGATTCAAAGATGGGGAACGGATTGTCGCCCCCCTCCTTCGCGATCGGCTTTTCGCGCTCCTGACGCTGCTCCTTGAGCGACGGGATATCCTCGGCCAGATAATAGGTGAAGTTCGCACCAAACGGCGGGTTGGGCGCGCGGAAATAACCGTCGCCCTGGCTGCCGCCCGGTGAGAAGGCGAGGGGGTGCTGTTCAATATACCACAGCGCGTCGCGGCCTGGGAACAGCATGGCTTCGCTCTCAAGGCTCGATTCGCTGACTTCGCGCAGCGGCGAGATGTCGTCGACGATGAAGAAGCCGCGGCCAAAGCTTGCCGCGACAAGATCGTCTTCACGCCGCTGGATGGTGACATCGCGGAACGAAATCGTCGGCGCCTTGCCGGTCAGCTTGACCCACTTCGCGCCCGCATCGACGCTGAAGAACAGGCCAAACTCGGTCGCCAGGAAGAACAGACCCGGCGCTTTGTGATCCTGCACAATGCGCCACACCAGGTGGCGATCAGGCAGGTCACCGGTCATCGCCGTCCAGCTTTGGCCACGATTGGTGCTCTTCAAGAGATACGGTTTGTAGTCGCCATATTTGTGGTTATCGAGCGCGACATAGACGGTGTTCACATCGTGAATGTCAGCCCGAATATCGTTGACAAAAGCGGTGTCGGGAACGCCCGGCAGCGAGCCCACTTCAATCCGTCGCCAGCTCGCGCCGCCATCCTGGGTTACCTGGATCAGGCCATCATCGGTGCCGACATAAAGCAGGTTTTCATCAAACGGCGATTCGCCGATCGACGTGATCGTGTTGTACTGGCTCATCGCGTAGATGTCCCAGCCCGCATCCCAACTCCACTGGCGGCCCTGCACCGGCAGACGCAGACGGTTTTCATTGCGGCTGAGATCGCCTGAGATCGCGGTCCAGCTGTCGCCGCGGTCGTCCGAACGCCACAGGCGCTGCGAGGCAAAATAGAGCCGCTTGGGATCGTGCTGGCTGACCCAAATCGGCGAATCCCAGTTCCAGCGCGGAATGTCATCGCCGGGCGCGGGTTGGGGCTGGATGCGCACAACCTCACCGGTGATCCGATCAATGCGCGCCAAGTTGCCCTGCTGCGACTGCGCGTACATGATGTTCGGATTACCTGGCTCGGTCGCCGATTGGTGGCCGTCGCCGCCCAGCGTCACAAACCAGTCGTCGTTGCGAATTCCGTGGCGGTTATCGGTGCGCGAGGGCCCGCCCTGCGAGTTGTTGTCCTGCGTGCCGCCATAGACATTGTAGAACGGCTCCGCGTCGTCGACCGCCACCTTATAGAACTGCGTGATCGGCAGGTTGTCGATAAACCGCCAGGTCTTGGTGTGGTCGTAGCTTTCGTAAATTCCGCCATCCGAGCCAAACAGGATGTATTCCGGATCATCCGGGCGGAACGCGATCGCGTGATCATCGACATGCTTGGTCGAATTGTTGAGGCTCGACCAGGTCTTGCCACCATCGTTGGAAATCTGGGTTGTGTTCGAGACAAGATAGATGCGGTCAAAGTAATGGGGGCTGGCGTAGAGTTCCTGATAATAGTGAGGCCCGGTGCCCTTGCCGGTTTCGTCGGACATCTTGGTCCAGCTTGCGCCGCGATTGGTTGAACGCCACACGCCGCCTTCGCGCCGGTCGGTCTCGATCGCGGCGTAGACGACATCGGGGTTGATGGGCGAGATCGCCAGACCCGTCTTGCCCTTGTTGCCGCCGGGAAGCCCGGTCTTCAGCTCTTCCCAGGTTTCCCCGCCATTTTCGGTTTTATAGAGGCCGCTTTCCGGACCCCCACCGATATAGGCGGCAACCGTGCGATGGTGCTGCCACATCGCGACGTAGAGACGGTCGGGGTTGCGTGGATCGATCATCATGTCGGTCGCGCCGGTGTACCCGCCCTTGGCCAACACGTTCTCCCACGTTTCCCCGCCATCGGTGGTTTTGAACACACCGCGCTCACCGCCCGGCGCCCAGAGCGGGCCCTGGCTGGCGACCCAGATGGTGTTGGGATCTTCGGGGTGGACGATGATCTTGGAGATATGCTCGGTCTCTTTGAGGCCAAGATTTTTCCAGGTCTTGCCGCCATCGTTGGAGCGATAAATGCCATCGCCATAGCCAATATGACGTCCGCCATTGTTCTCCCCCGTGCCAACATAGACACGGGCCGGATCGGACGGATCAAGCGCGACCGTGCCGATCGAATAGGCACCCTGCCCTTCGAACAAGGATGTCCAGGTCGTCCCGGCGTTCTCGGTCTTCCAAACCCCGCCCGAACCCACCGCGACATACCACGTGGCCGGATCGTCCTGCACGATGGCGATGTCGGCGATGCGGCCCGACATGAAAGCGGGGCCGATATTGCGCAGCTCAAAGGCCTTGAACGTCTTGCTGGAAAGCGGCGGAGCGTCTTTCTCTTTCTCCTCGTCTTGCGCAACGGCCGCGTTGCCGAGCCCCAAAGCGACGACGCTTGCGACCAGGAGTTTGAGAATCCGCATATTAGCCCCTTAATGTTCCTTGATTTTGGCGCCGTGCTAGCACAGCTGCCCCGTAGCAACGCCAGCGTAACACGCGACGCTCGTCGATCAACCTATGTCGTTGGTCGACTTGAGCGCACTCCGCTTATTCGGCCGCGGCCAACGCGTCCGCGATCCCGCGCTTGGTGGTGAGGTAGGTAGCAAAGCTCGCCAGCCAGTGGCTGCCCGAATAGTGCTCGTCTGAAACCGCCGCGATGCCGGTTTCCTTATGGCGGCGCGCCGCGGCGAGCAGCGCTGGAATCCGGTCATCGCCTTCGGGCAGAGCGCTCGCAACGCCTTCGAGCGCCCAGGCGCGGCTCAAATTGACCCCATCGAGGTGCACGAGCTTGCCATCCGACGCGTCGCGCACCACGCCCGGCTCAAGCCAGTCAGCGCGGCCATCAGTGGGAATTTGCGGCAAGAAGCCTGTCAACCAGCCCGCGTATTCTGTCACAGGCATGACACGGCGCATCAGGTCGGCTTCCATAAGGCAGGGCGAAAGAAAATCCTCGCCCGAAGGCTCATAGGCGAGAGGGCAATCGCGGTCTGCAAGATGAAAGCCCAGCGTCTTGTCTCTGATCGCCTTGGCAAGCGTATCATCGCCCACCGTGCGCGCGTAATCGAGCATCAGTCCAAAGGCGAAAGCGGTCTGGTTGTGCGTGCCAAGGCGCACGGGGTAAGCAAGCTTGGGCAGCCAATCCACCACTTGGGCCACAATCGCCTCTTCAAGCGGTCGCAGCGTCTCGCGCCATTGGGTCAGCTGCGGGTCGTCGCTTTCCTCAAGCTCGGCGACGAGCTGCAGATACCAGGCAACGCCATAAGGTCGCTCGAAACTCGCGCGCCCTTCAGCGGTGTAGTAGGCCAGCTCGGCTGCGAGGTTTGCCTCGGTGAAGCTGGCGCCGAGCTTCTCGCGGATTTCCTCTTCATAGACACCGCCCGGCTGCGTCGTCAGGATGCGCGTGAGCAGCCAGTGCCCATGGACCGAAGAGTGCCAGTCAAAGCAGCCGTAAAAGGCTGGTGTCAGCTGACTGGGAGCGGCGACATCGCCTGCCGAGTTCATCACATGGCTGATCTTGTTGGGATATTCGCGATGCACGCAATCGAGCGCGAGCAAGGCAAAGCGGTCTTCGATCGTCACGGGTGCAGCGCGGTCGGCCTCGATCGCGCTCTGCCCCTCGTCGCTTGGCGAGCAGGCGCAAACCAGGCCCACCAGCGCCGCGCTGGCGGCGGCGCGCGCGTGCAAACCGATCAATCCTCAATCCCCTGAAACACGAATTTCTGCACCCGGCGCCCGGTGTTGACCTCGCTTGCGTACACATTCCCCTGGCTGTCGACATCCAGGCTGTGCAGCCAGATGAACTGCCCGGCATAGCGCCCGTTCTTGCCCATCCAGCCGATCACTTCGTGGGTTTCGCGCAAGAGGATCCAGATGCGTCCGTTCATCATGTCGGCGACATAGACATAGGTGCCATCGGGGCTGAAGCCGACATCGGTGACGGTGCGCGTGCCGCCCGTTTGGGCCGCGATGGGCACGTTCTGGAGGAATTCGACGCCATCGGGCGTTTCGCGGAACACCTGAAGGCGATTGTTGCGCCGATCGCAGACATAGACGGAGCTGTCCGGCCCACGGACCACGCAATGCACGATATCACCAAAGGCTTTGCTTTCGGGCTGCGCGCCACCATCGGCGTTGCTCGAGGCTTGGCTGGGATCAAACACAATGTCGCGGGCGGCGTCTTCGGCGCTCGCCCCATAGGCGCCCCATAGGCGTCGATATTCAAGATTTTCGCCGTAAAACTCGATAATCCGGCGGTTGGTGTAGCCATCAGCGACCAGTACCGTCTGGCCATCAAACGCCACGTCGGCCGGATTGCCCAAATACTCCTTAGAGTAATTGCCCTCGGTCACCTGACGCTTGCCGATCTGACGGATGAACTCGCCATCAGCGGTAAAGTTGAGCACCGCGTGATCGCCGGGTCCGTTGCCGCCGAACCAAACAGTCATATCGTCGTCAACGAAGACGCCGTGAATGTTGCGCGGCCATTGCTCATCACCCGTCTCTGTCGCTCGGCGGCCGCGCCCCTCCAGCGTGCTTTCGCCCGGCGCGAGCTGTGGCCCGCCCCAACCGCGTAGATACTCCCCCGCCGCGCTGAACTGAATGATATGCGGCGGCGCGTTGCAACACGCCTCAGTGATCGGTGGATTGGCGTCGCGGCCAATATCGCTGAAGCCCAACGCGTTGGGGCGATTGGCAATCCAGACATTGTCGTCCTTGTCGATCGCCAGCCCTGAAACCTGGCCCAGGATGAGGTTTTCCGGCAGGCGTGGCCAAGCGGCATCGACTTTGAAAACCGGCAGAGGAACGCCCTCTTTGACCCGCCCGCTGGTGACCGCAACGAGCGTGGGCGAGGCGGCTTCGGATTGCGCTTCGGCCTTCTCGGCCGGGGCCCACACAATCGCCGCCAGACCAAGACCGATCCCGGCAGTGGCTCCAAAGACCTTCCAACGCATGCGACGACTCCCTCTTTATGCTTTGAGAGTGCCGATAACCTCTGGAAGCGCTTTCGCATAGCGTTCAACATCGGCCAGCATACCGGTGCTCACCCGCGAATATTGCGTCCAGTTGCCATAAGCGCCGCGAATGGAGATCCCGCGCTCCTTCATCGCCGCTTGCACCGCATTGGCATCGGGCACTTCGACGTAGACAAAATTGGTCTGCGAAGGCAGCGCGGTAAGGCCAGCGGTTTTCACCGCGTCCATAATCATCTCGCGCCCTTCGAGCACCATAGCGCGCGACTTTTCCAGGAAGGCAAAGTCGTTGTAACACCCAATGGCAGCGGCGACCCCACCCAGATTTCCGCCAAAGCTCATCATATGGCTGCGAATACGCAACGCGTTCTCTTCGCTGGTTATAGCGTAGCCCACGCGCAGCCCCGCCATCCCATAAATCTTCGAGAACGTGCGGCAGACGATGACGTCTTCATCGCCGCGCACGAGGTCAATCATCGTGTTGTCGTCAGGCGCGTCGGTCAGCTCGTTATAGGCCTCGTCCACCAGCAGCGTGGCCTTGGAAACCGTCTTAGCGGCGAAAGCGCGGAGATCCGCTGACGCAATCAGCATTCCGGTCGGATTGTTGGGGTTGCATATCTGAATCAGAGAAACCTCGTCGGTCAGTCCCGCTTCCAGACCCGCAAGATCCACGCTCATGTCGCTTGTCAACGGGACGCGGATCGATTGGACACCCTGGCGCTCGCCATATTTGACGGTCGTGTCCCAGAACAGGTCCGGACACAGGATCGGGCCTTCCCGACCCCAAGCGAGCGCGATCGCGCAAAGAATTTCAGTCGAACCGCTGCCCACCACGACTTTTTCGACGGGGACATTGTGCCGCTCTGCGATCATCTCGTGCAGCCGCATCAGCCCGCGATCGGTGTAGTAGCAACCCATCTTGGCGTTTTCGCTGATCGCCTTGATCGCGCTTGGCGAGGGGCCATAGGGATTTTCGTTGCGGCTCAGGAGCGCTTGGCCGTTCATCGGACCAAAGTCAGGCTCCGGCGCGGTTGTTGCGCCCCGAGCCGCGGTCGAGGTCAAAGGCACGGCGCTTAGACCGGTGGCAAGGCTCGCTCCGGCGAGAAAATTCCGGCGATTGGTCGACATGACAAAAGCTCCTTTGGTTAGCTCCAGCTTTTCGAGATCATCGTGACGCCCACGGTCACGAGGTAAAGGCCAAAGACCCGGCGCAGGATCTCTGGCGGCAGCTTGTGCGCAGCCGCGACGCCCAGCGGCGCGAAGATGACGGACGTGACAACAATGGCGGCCGCCGCAGGCAGGTTGACGTAGCCGAGCGAGCCCCACGGCAGGCCGGTCTCGCCAAGTCCGATGATCATGAAGCCTAGAGTGGCCGGGATCGCTATGATCGCGCCCATGCCCGACGCGGTGCCGATAGCGCGGTGGATCGGCGCGCCGCAAACGGTCATCGTCAGCGTGGTGATCGTGCCCCCGCCAATGCCGAGCAACGCGGAAAACGCACCCAACCCGCCGGCCATGCCAGCGCGCGGGACACCGGTGGGCATTCCCGCAAAAACCGGCTCTCCCGAACGCGCGGGCATGAGAAAGTAAATCGCAAAGCCGATCACGCCGACACCGAAAATCAGCGCCAGCTGTCCGCCCGAGACCCAATTGGCGATAAGCGTCCCGAGCGCTGTGCCCAGCACCACCCAGACGGCCCAGCTTTTTAGCACCTCAAAATCGACCGCATCACGCTTGGCGTGGCTTTGGGTGGCGCGGATCGAAGTGAAGATAATCGTAGCGAGCGAGGTTCCCACCGCGACATGCGCGCTTTCATCGGTCCCAAGGCCGAGAATGGGAAAGAGAACGACAAGCGCAGGCACCACCACAAACCCGCCACCGATGCCAAAAAGACCGCCCGCAAAACCGGCAGCGGCCCCCGCCAGCAAGAGAAGCGGTAAGGCAAAGGTGAGGTAGGAGAGATCGCTCACTTCGTAACAATAGCCGGAAGTCAGGATTCGCCAAGGACTTTGTTGCAGTGCAATAATGCCGCGCGGGCAAGCAAAGGGTCCCCCCATGGTGCGAGGATGCATTTTCGCGTTGCAATAGAGCGCCCTCGCCTCTCTATTCGCGCGCATGATACGCGCCGCTCTCAATCACCTGACCCATTATCGCTATTCGCGCCCGATCGAGGTCGGCCCGCAAGTCATCCGCTTGCGCCCGGCAATGCACACGCGCACGCCCGTGCCCAATTACTCGCTCAAGATTGAGCCTGAAAACCACTTCATCAATTGGCAGCAAGACCCGCACGGCAATTGGCAAGCGCGCATTGTCTTCCCGGAGAAGGTGCGTGAGTTCAAAATCGAGGTCGATCTGATCGCCGATATGGCGGTTATCAACCCGTTCGATTTCTTCGTTGAAGATTACGCTGAGACGGTCCCGTTCCAATATGATGAGACTCTCAAGGACGATCTCGTCGCCTATTTCGACACCGAGCCGCAAGGTCCGCTGTTCGAGGGTTTGGTGGAGCGTTTCAAGGATCACGAAGCGCGCACGATCGACTTTCTGGTCGAGGTGAACCGCGCGGTCAACGAAGCGGTCGATTACGTCATCCGCATGGAGCAGGGCACGCAAAACCCCGAGCAGACGCTTGAGATTGGGCGCGGGTCATGCCGGGACAGCGCGTGGCTCTTAGTGCAGCTCTTGCGGCGGCTGGGCTTCGCTTCCCGGTTTGTTTCGGGCTATTCGATCCAACTGGTCGCCGACGTTGAGCCGGTCGAAGGGCCCAAGGGCGTCACTCAAGACGTGGTCGATTTGCACGCCTGGGCCGAGGCCTATCTGCCGGGCGCTGGCTGGGTCGCGATGGACGCGACCTCGGGCATGTTTGCCGGCGAAGGGCACATCCCGCTCGCCGCAACGCCGCATTACCGCTCCGCTGCGCCCATCGAAGGCATGGCGGAACCCGCCGAAGTGGATTTCACCTTCGCCATGTCGGTCGACCGGGTCAAAGAGGCGGTGCGGATCACCAAGCCTTTCACCGACGATCGCTGGCACGCGCTGCTCGATCTGGGCGCCAAGGTTGACGAGGATCTTGTTGCGCAGGACGTGCGTCTCACAATGGGCGGTGAGCCCACCTTTGTCGCCGAAGATGGGGGCGAGGCGCCCGAATGGAACGGTGAAGCTGTGGGTCCCACGAAGGCCGGATACGCCGACAAGCTTATCCGCAAACTCAAGGGCATCTACGCGCCGGGTGGCCTTATCCATCATGGCCAAGGCAAGTGGTATCCGGGCGAGAGCCTGCCGCGTTGGGGGTATTCCCTCTACTGGCGCAAGGATGGCAAACCGCTCTGGAACAACCCGGATCTCATAGCCACCGCGCCCGACGACGAGGCCGAAACCACCGTTTCCTCCAAGCAAGCGGGTGCCTTTCTGCAAGCCACCGCGCGATCGCTGGGCGTTGACGACGATTACGTCCATCCCGTTTACGAGGACCCGGAGAAATGGATCGAGCGCGAGGGAGAGCTCCCGGTTAATGTGAGCCCTCTGGACCCCAAGATCGAAGACCCCGAAGAACGCCAACGGATTGTTGAAACCTTCAGCCGCGGCCTGACCACGCCCATTGGATACGTGCTTCCGATTCAGCGGTGGCAGACGCAGCAAGCGCGCGATCCGCAGCGCTGGAAGAGCGAGCAATGGCGGCTTCGGCGCGGGGCGCTGTTTGCGGTGCCGGGCGACAGCGCGCTTGGCTACCGCCTGCCGCTGGGATCGCTGCCCCACGTTTCGGAAAGCGATTACCCCTACATTCATCCGCGCGTGGAGACCGACGCGCAAAAACCGCTCGCCGATTTCCGCGAACAGCGCGCAAGACGCGGTGATGAAACACGCGAAGAGGCCGCTGGCGCAGACAGCAAGCCCCCTCAAGCGCATATGCGCATCGAGACTGCGGGTGGCTCTCAACAGGAAATCGTCGAGCAGGAGATCATTGAAGGCGCCGTCCGCACCGCACTGACAGTCGAGCCCAAGGGCAGCTACCTCTCGATCTTCGTGCCGCCGGTGGAGAGCATGGAGGACTTCCTCGAGCTGGTCAGCGAAATCGAAGCCACGGCCCAGGCTTTGCAAATCCCGGTGCGGATCGAGGGATATCTGCCCCCGCCCGATCCGCGCATCAACGTGCTCAAGGTGACGCCTGATCCCGGCGTGGTCGAGGTCAACATCCACCCCACGGCAAGCTTTGAGGAGTTGGTGGACGTCACCACGAGCCTGTACGACGCGGCGCGCGAATGCGGGATGACGGCGGACAAGTTCATGGTTGACGGCCGATCGGTTGGCACTGGCGGCGGAAACCATCTCGTTATGGGCGGGGCCAGCTTTCCCGACAGCGCCTTCATCCGGCGGCCCGACATGCTGAAGAGCTTTGTCCTTTACTGGCAGCGCCACCCTTCGCTCAGCTACCTTTTTTCCGGCCTGTTCATCGGTCCGACCAGCCAAGCTCCGCGGATCGACGAAGCGCGCCATGACAGCCTTTACGAGCTCGAGGTGGCGCTCGGCCAGGTGCCCGGGCCAAACGACCCTGTGCCGTTCCCGTGGGTGGTGGACCTGTTGTTTCGCAACATGCTGGTCGATGTCACGGGCAACACCCATCGCACGGAAATTTGCATCGATAAGCTCTACTCGCCCGATGGCCCTACGGGACGTCTCGGACTGATTGAGTTTCGCGGGTTCGAAATGCCGCCGGATGCCAAGATGAGCGTCGCCGCGCAGGCGCTCTTGCGCGCGCTCACGGCGTGGTTTTGGCGCGAGCCACAGGACGGCCATCTGGTTCGTTGGGGGACCAGTCTGCACGACAAGTTCCTGCTGCCGCATTTCTGTTGGAGCGATTTTCTCGAAGTGCTCGCCGATCTGCGCCGCGCGGGCTACGACTTTGATCCGAGTTGGTTTGAAGCCCAGCGCCAGTTCCGCTTTCCCGTCCATGGCAGCGTGCAGGCGGGCGGCGTCGAGCTGGAGATTGCGCACGCGCTCGAACCTTGGAATGTCCTGGGTGAAACCGGCGCTATTGGCGGCACAGTGCGCTATGTCGACAGCTCGACCGAGCGGCTGCAAGTGCGCGCCAGAGGCCTTACGCCGGGGCGGCACGTGATTGGATGCAACGGTCGGCGTGTGCCCATGACGCTCACGGGCCAACCCGGGGAAGCGGTGGGCGGCGTGCGCTACAAAGCCTGGGCGCCATCGTCTTGCCTCCACCCGCTCTTGAAAGCCGATCCGCCGCTGACTTTCGATATATACGACACCTGGAACAACCGCTCGCTTGGCGGCTGCGTCTACCACGTCGCGCATCCCGGCGGGCGCTCGTTCGACGATGTCCCGATCAACAATTTCGAAGCCGAATCGCGCCGCAAGGCTCGCTTCCAAGACCACGGCCACTCTCCTGGCACCGTCACCATTCCGCCAAACGAGGATCACGGCGAGTTCCCGTTGACGCTCGATTTGCGCCGTCCCCTCCGGGCGGTGTAACCCGGCGCCATGAAAGAGCAGGGCGATACGCAGTTTCTCGGCGCGAGCGACGCTGACCTTTTCGGGCCGGACCCGGAAACCGACAGCCTTGCCTATTACGCCCCGCAAGCACCGGCGGCGGACATCTACGCCAATTCGCCGCCAAATGTCCGCAAGGCGTGGCACGACCTGGCCAAAGGCTTTGCCGGCCAATGCCAGGGCGATCTCCAGCGCTTGCAAGCCTATCTCGATCGCCATGTTGAGGATCTGGGCCTCGCCTTTCGCATCACTGGCGACGATCAGGAGCGGCCCTGGCCACTGGGGCCGATGCCAATCCTCATCGCGGCCGAGGAGTGGGAGCGTGTAAGCGCCGGGCTGATTCAGCGCGCGGAGCTGCTTGAGGGTGTGATTGCCGATCTGTACGGCGAACAATCGCTGGTGAAGGACGGCCATCTGCCCGCGGCGGTTGTGTCGGGCAGCAACGATTTTGCCCGCCGCCTTGTTGGGATGAAGCCCGAGGGCGGGCACTTCATGAACACCTATTCGGTGGATCTGGCGCGTGGGCCCACCGGCGAATGGCGCGTGCTGGCGGACCGGGTGCGGTTTCCCGTCGGCATCGGATACGCCGTCGAGAACCGTCAGGCGTTAGCTCGGGCGACCGGCGGACTGCTCGCCTCAATCGGGACACGCTCACACAGCGGCTTCTTCAACGCTCTGCGCCGCGGGATCGCGGGCCAGTGCCAGCGCGACGACCCGCGTGTGGCGCTGCTTACTCCAGGGCGCTTCAATCAGTCCTATCCCGAACAGGCCAGTCTGGCCCGCCAGCTCGGGTTCTCGCTGGTCGAGGGCCGCGACCTGACCGTGCGTGAGGGCCGGTTGTTTGCGCGCACCATCGCAGGGCTTAAGCGGATTGACGCGCTGTGGCGCTGGATCACTACGCGCGACCTTGATCCTCTCAACTTCGATGCGCGCTCCCAAATCGGTGTGCCCAATCTTATAGCGGCGGCGGCGCAAAACCTTGTCATCACCAATTGGCCGGGATCGGGCGTGGTTGAGAGCCGCGCCATGCCCGCTTTTCTGCCGCGCCTCGCGCGTTCGATCCTGGGCGAACCGCTTGCTTTGCCAAACGCCGCCACCTGGTGGTGCGGCAGCGCTAACGAGCGCGCACACGTTTTGTCCAATCTCGATGATCTGGTGGTCAGCTCGGCTTTTCGCCGCCCAATTGCCGGGCTGTCCGACGGCCATACGCGGCCCGGCGCCGACTTTTCGAGCGAAGAACGCGCCGCGCTCGAACGCGGCATGGCGGTGCGCCCGATGGACTACACCGCGCAAGAGATCGTCCACCTTTCGACCACACCGGCTCTCGCCGGGGGGCGTTTCGAAGCGCGTGGCTTCACCTTGCGCGCGTTCCTCGCGCGCGACGAGAACGGCGATTGGGTCCCACTTCAGGGCGGCTTTGGACGCGTGTCTGAGCGCGGCGACCTGCGCACCAGCCTGATGGGCCTTGGCGACATTTCAACCGATGTCTGCATCATAGAGCCCGAGCGCCCCGCTGCGCCCGAAGCGGTGCTCAAGACAACCCCACGTGAGATTCGCCGGGAGCAGGGGTTGCTGCCCAGTCAAGCGGCAGACAATCTGTTCTGGCTCGGCCGTTATGGTGAGCGCGCGCAGCAGACCACGAGGATCGTGCGCGTTCTGGTCGATCAGATTGCGATATCGGGGCAGACATCCGACGCGTCCAGCGCGGCCAGTCGCCTTGCCAAATTGCTCACCAATCTCGGCGCGATCCCGCGTCCGCCCAAGGACATGACGCTGGCCGAAATGGCGGGCCTCGCGCTTGGCAACACGCTGCAATTCGGCTCGGTCCGCAATCTCATCGAGCGCGAGCAGCAAATCGCCCTGATCCTGCGCGACCGGTTGTCGCGCGACAGTTGGCGCGCCGTCCAGCGCGCTATGCCCGGTTTTAACCCCGGCGACATCGATTCCATGGCCATGGCCTGCGATCGGCTGATTGAGCGCCACGCGACTTTGTCCTGGCTCTTGTCGGACGGGATGAGCCGAGGCGCGGAGTGGCAGTTCCTCAATATGGGCATGAGTATCGAGCGCGCCTCGATGATCCTGCAGGCCGCCCAGGCGATGATCCCGGGCAGCGCCAGCGCCGACGACCTCACCGCGCTGCTCGAACTGGTCGATTGCCAATCGCTCTATCGCAGCCGCTATCTCACCATGCCCTATATCGCGCGTGTGTATGACATGGTCCTGCTCGACCCGGCTCAGCCGCGCGGTCTCGCTTTCCAGATCAGCAAGATCGAAAAGCACCTTTGCGCTATTCCGCCTTTGCGCACCGACGGCATGCCCGAGGCACCCTTGCGCGCTGTGCGTCAACTGCGCGCCAAGATCGATGGGCTGGATGCTGCGATGATCGGACCTATGGACCTGCAAAAGCTGCGCGACGATCTTGCCGCCTTGTCCGAAGCGATCAGCGAACGCTATTTCCTCCAGGCCAATCGCTCGAGCGAAGTGCGAACAAAGCGGTTGTTCTGATGCGCTACAGAGTAAAGCATCTCAGCAAATTGCGCTACGCCGCTCCGGTCGCCCGTGCGCGGCTCAACCTTCGGCTCAGCCCGCGTCTGCGTCGGGGGCAGGCGCTTGTCGAAGAGGCGCTCGCGCTGTCCCCCAAACCATCGCTGAAAGAAGAGCAATTGGGTCCCTATTGGGTCAAGACGACCCAGGTGGCTTTTGACGCGCCGCTGAAAACCCTGGAAGTGGCCAGCGAGTTTGTAATGGACCTGGCGGCGGCCAAGTTGCCCGATAGAGGGCCGAGCGTTTCCCGCCTTCGCGCCGAAACACTTGAGGTCGCGGACATTTGCGACCTCGCACCCGCACCCTATCTCTTTGCCTCACGCATCACGACCCTTAGTCCGGCTATCACCCGCTGGAGCGCTCCCCATTTTGAGGATCACGTCGATGCCATCGCCGCAGCCCGCGCGCTCATGGCTGCGCTCCACGCCGAGTTCACATACGCCCCGGGAAAGACCGACACCCGCACCGCGCCTGAAGAGGCCTTCGCCGCGCGCCATGGTGTGTGCCAGGACTTTGCCCATGTGATGATTATGGCTCTGCGCGCCCACGGCGTACCGGCGGCCTATGTGAGTGGGTATCTGCGAACGCTTCCTCCGGCCGGCAAAGAGAAGCTGGTGGGCGCCGACGCGATGCACGCCTGGGTCGATGTGTGGTGCGGGCGCGAGCTAGGCTGGGTCGGGTTTGATCCGACCAACAATTGCCTCGTCAGCGAAGATCACATCGCGATCGCCTTGGGGAGAGACTACGCCGATGTCTCGCCAATAGACGGCACCTTTATCGGCACAGCGCCGCAATCCATGACAAGCGCGGTCGATGTGGAGCTGGTCGAGTAACGGGCTCTAGTCCGCCCCGGGTTCGAGCGTTTCGAGAGACCGCAGCCGCAAGCGCGCGACAAAACCAATAGGCTTCCGACGCTCAAAGCTTAGGTCGCCCTCATGCTCGCGCGCCGCCTGTTCGACAATCGCCAGACCCAGCCCCGCGCCCGACACAGAGGAATCCGGATTGCCGCGCTTAAAGGACTTCACCATTTCGCGTGCGCGCTCGGGCGCGAAGCCTTGGCCTTGATCGCGCACCTCAATCACGACATCAGAGCCGGATCGAAGGAGCGCGATGGACACCGGCGACGCCCCGTATTTCTCCGCGTTTTCGAGCAGGTTGATGACCGCTCGGCGCACCGCGCGTTGATGACCGTCGAAGGTAAGCGATCCCGGCCCTTCGAAGGAAACCCGATACTGCGCGGCGATATCAGCGACCGCAAACGCGATGTCGAACGACGCAGGTTCCTCTCCAAAGGTTCCGCGCGCATAGTCCATGAATTGCCCGATTAAAGCGTCGATATCCTGGACCTGACGATTGGCGCTCTCCTTGAGTTCGTCATCGCCCTCCATCATTTCCAAGGCCAGCCGAAGCCGGGCGAGCGGAGTGCGCAAGTCGTGCGAAAGCGCGGCCAAGGTTTCGGATCGCTCGTTCTCGGCGCGTTTAAGCCGGTTCGCCATTCGGCGAAAACTGTGCGCCAGCGCGGCCACCTCGGTTGGTCCCTCTATCCGGGAGAGCTGCAGATCGCTGTCGAGATCAAGCTGATCGGTTGCGGACTTTAGCTTGGCGATGGGCCCCGCAACCGCGCGGCTGCCCAGCAACGAAAAGACCGCGATTACGGCAATGGTAACCAGCAGGCTGAGTAGAAACCAATCCAGAGGCGTGAGCGACGTCGCGATGATCGCCCCAACCCAGTAATACTCATTGCCGATCAACAGCCGAAGCCACAGAACCCGGTCTTGATCAACGAACCAGTCGAGCTCGTCCTGGTATTTCAGCCTCTCTCGAAACCGCTCGACGTAAATGACTTGAATGGTGTTTGATCGAACGACACCGCGATTGGGACGCTCGTCGCCGCTGCGGATCAACAAATTCTCATTCGCCTCGATTTCCGCAACAAGTCGCTCGATCTCCTCGCCATCTAGGATCAAGGCCGCGGCCGACATCGTGTTAACCAGCTCCGCCGTGATGCTGCTGATCCGATTAAGTTGCGAGTTAAGCAGCAGGCTCATTCCCGCAGCCGCAGAGATGGCTGCAGCCAGTGTGATCGCGCACGCCAGCAACAGCGCGTTGCGGCCGAACAGCGATCTTGGCCAAAGGCGCATCACGCCTCCCAATCCTTGGCGAGCATATAGCCTACACCCCAGACCGTCTTGATCCAAGCCGGTCTGGCTGGATCTTCGCCCATCGACTTTCGCAACCGTGTAACCTGCACATCGACGGCGCGATCGGTGACCTCTGCGTCCCGCCCAAAGGCGTGATCGATAATACGCGCTCGCGAAACCGGACGCCCCCAATGCGAAGCCAACACCGCCAGCAGCGCAAATTCCCGCGACGACAAAGCGATCATCTTTTCGTCCCGGGTCAGCGACATGGCCTCGATGTTGAGGCGATAAGGGCCAAAGCGCATGAGTGTATCGCCGCTCACACGCGGGCCAATGTGCGAAATTCTCTTCAAGATCGCCCCAATTCGCGCCACCAATTCGCGCGGCTCAAACGGTTTGGCGAGGTAATCGTCCGCGCCCATTTCGATCCCGATAATACGGTCTACCGGATCGCCCTTCGCGGTGAGGATAACAATCGGGATATCCTCACCATCCGCGCGCAGACGCCGGCATGCGGACAAGCCATCCTCGCCAGGCATCATCAGATCAAGAACCATGAGATCAAAGCGCTCGCGGCTCAACAGGCGGTCCAGCCCGCGTGTGTCCGGCGCCACCCGAACATCGTAGCCGTTGCCGCTCAGATAGCGTTGCAACAGCGTGCGCAGCTCCGCGTCGTCATCGACAACCAGCACGCGGCCCTTGGTGTTACTCATCTGCGCTCCTTCGCCGCTCGGTCGCCCATGACGGCCCTGATTGTTTCTTTGGAGCACAAGTGGACCATCGCAAAACCATCAAGATGTTACAAAATGTTGCACACTCGATCCTTCGAAACGGGGCGAAACACACTCGCCCTCGGGTGAAATTTCCGTGCAACGTTTTGGGGTCAGATCAAGGCTCACTGAGCGGCGCAAGACTGTCTCTGAACCGGGAATCTCAAGAAGGCTGCATCTGTTATGTTCACATCACATTCCTGCATCAAACCCATTGTCTTCCTGGCCGCCAGCGCCATGGCGAAAAGACCGTAAAGGCAAGGCCTGGTGCGCCGGTGGAGTGAGTCTTTTGAAACGCCCCCTTGGACAATTGCTCGCTTCACCGGCGCACTTCTTTGACATCGCCATGCGCGCAGCCGACGCGCCCGTTTCTCGCGAGGCTGCAAGCTCTTTGGCCGCAAACGAGCAACGTAGTGGTGTTCTCGCGCCACCATTCGGCAACACCGGTCGCGAAAGAGTGCGAAGGGCTGCGGGCTTACCGGCCTTTCGAATTGACAATTAATGGTATGTATTACACATCCTTTGTGTGGGAGTGGGAGAAGACGCCATGGTCAGGAAGGTCGCCATTGGAGCGGGCCTCGTTGTGCTTTTGCTGATCACGAGCCTCTTTGTGTTCCAGGCTCAACTGGGCATGACGCTGTTCAGGATCGGAGCGGCGCAGAACATCGGTCGCAACGCCACCGCCGGACTTTCCGATGGCCTGCATCTTGGCCTTTGTGGGACCGGTTCGCCCATGCCCAATCCGGATCGAGCCGGCCCCTGCAACGTGGTGATCGCAGGCGACAAGACATACGTGGTCGATATCGGCGAAGGAGGCAGCCGCAACCTTACTCTCATGGGCGTCGACGCCACGACAATAGACGGCGTGCTGCTGACGCACTTCCATTCTGATCATATTGACGGAATGGGGCCGCTCATGCTGATCCATTGGGTGCGCGATGGAAACCCCAACCCGTTGAATGTGCACGGCCCGCGCGGCGTGGAGGCGGTGATTGATGGGTTTAACGCCGTCTACGCCACCGACGACACGTACCGCACGGCGCACCACGGTGAAGAGGTCGCGCCCAGCTCCGGTGGTGGCGCTGTCGCCCACCCCTTTGCAATGACGGCGAGCAAGGTCACCGTTCTGAAAGACGGCGATCTCACGATCACCGCGTTCAACGTGGTCCACGCGCCCGTCTTCCCTGCGGTGGGCTATCGTTTTGACTACAAAGGCCGATCGCTGTGCATCAGCGGGGACACGGCCAAATCCGCCAATCTTGAAGCGGTTTGCAAGGGCGTGGACATCATCGTCCATGATTCGCTCCAACCCAAAATGGTGAAAGAAATGCAGCTCGCCATGGAAGAGCGCGGAAACACCATCGCGGCTAAGATTTTCTTCGACATCCAAGACTATCATGCGTCCCCGGAACAAGCTGCGGAAAGCGCGCAGACCGCCGGCGCGCAAACCTTGGTTTTGTCCCATCTCGTGCCGCCCATGCCGACCGATTATCTCCACGCGACCTTCCTGGGCGACGCGCCCAACCGCTTTGATGGCGACATTGTCGTAGGTGCGGACGGCATGCTGTTCTCGATGCCTCCCCAAAGCCAGGAGATCGAACGCTCCAACCTTTTGTAACGCTTATGAATTGTATCAGACTTCTTTCGCTTTTCCGGCCGGACTCTTCATTCGCAATTCAGCCTCAATCACTCACACAAACCCTGGACATCACTGCCAAATACCCCCGTCCAACGAACACCCTAAAACTGGAGGAACCAACCCTATGAGAAAGACCCTGCTTTTTGCCGCTCTCTCCGTCGCGACGCTCGCGACCGCCCCGGCGGCCTACGCCCAAAGCTACGAAGAGCAGCTCGCTCAACTGACCGAACGCTTTAAAGCCGCCGACAAAGACGGTGATGGCAAGCTGACCCAGAAAGAGGCTGAAGATGGCGGCATGACCCGTCTGGCGCGCTTCTTCAGCCGCGTCGATACAGACGGCGATGGCTATGTGAGCTTTGACCAGCTCAAGGCCCGTTTGGACGCGCAAAACAAGTAAGCGCGCCTGACCAGGCACCAGCGCGGCCGGTTGCAGTGAGTGGGCGGCCGGGTTGATGCGCATCGAGTGGCCCTGTGAGCGCCTTTGCGCGCACAGGGTTCTCGCATAGGAGGGCTTGCCCGCTAAGGCTGGCAGGGGGGGGATGAGAAGATGAGCGTGTCCGCGAGATTGGTCGGTGGCCTTTTGGTCGGCCTTTTTGTGATGAGCGCGATCGCGCCGCAAACCGCGCCTTTGGCGCAGGCCGCTGAGCCGACCCCCGAGCCGACCCCCGAACCGAATGGCGCACAAACCGATGCCTCGGCCCAACGGCCCAACTTTGTCGTGATCCTGGCCGATGACGCCGAGAACCGGTCTTTGCGGCGCATCGAGTGGCTTCGGTAGCGGAACGCGCGAAGCGTTTCGGCCTTTTTCCACGATTGGACCGAAAGCCTCCGCGGCTTCCGCTACGGAACCCTGATGATGCGAAGC
>ERZ1740065.280-NODE-280-length-26054-cov-6.466941_pt1 | contig 26054 bp, 32 predicted proteins | sample MGYA00581738_ERZ1740065 | MGnify/ENA primary metagenome ERZ1740065 (study PRJEB43018, sample SAMN04849749) | marine metagenome | isolation source: floating plastic debris | place: Pacific Ocean | collected 2008-09-01 | study: EMG produced TPA metagenomics assembly...
GATCGTTGAGAGCGAGATGATCAACCGCGCTGAGCGCTATGAGATGGACCTGGAGGGGCTGGCGGCCTCTCTGACCGGCGCCGAGAAGATGATCATCCTATGCTCGCCACATAATCCGGGCGGGCGGGTCTGGACGCGGGAAGAGTTGCAGCAACTGGCCGATTTCGCGCGCCGCCACGACCTGATTCTCGTCTCCGACGAAATTCACCACGATCTGATGATGCCCGGACACACGCACACGCCAGCGGCCCTCATCGACGGGATCACCGACCGGCTGATCATGATGACGGCGACCAGCAAGACCTTCAACCTTGCCGGTCACCACACCGGCAACGTGATCATCGAAGACCCGGATCTGCGCGCAGTCTTCTCCCGGCGTCTGCCGGCACTTGGGCTCTCCGCCAATTCCTTTGGTCTGGTGATGGCCAAGGCGGCCTATTCGCCGGAAGGCGCGGCCTGGGTCGATGATCTGACCGAATATCTCGACGGGAACCGCCGGGTGTTCGACGCTGCGGTAAACGCGATCCCGGGGCTCTCCTCGATGAACCTGGAAAGCACTTACCTTGCGTGGGTGGATTTCAAGGATACCGGGATGGATACGCCGGAAATCACCCGGCGCGTACAGGAAGAGGCGATGATTGCCGCCAACCACGGCACCAGCTTCGGTGCCGGCGGCGAAAGCTTCATGCGGTTCAACCTCGGCACACCCCGGTCGCGCGTCAAAGAGGCCTGCGACCGGCTCGCGCGGGCGTTCGCCGATCTGCAGTAGCGAACGTCAGCGGGCGTCTTCGCTCAGGCCGACGGGGCTGTCTTCGTTGATCTCGAAATCCACGGCAGGTTTTTCCGAGACCGCCGTTGCGCGCTTGAATTCATAACGCCGCTCGCCTTCTTCATCGTAGCTGGTCACGATCAGACATTGAAAAAGGTGCAGGCTGCCATCGTAGAGATCCACGAATCCGCGCAGGCTCGGGCTCTCCGCTTCCAGCGCGAATCCGGTCTTCCACATGCGCAGAACAGGCAGAACCTTGCCGTCGACATTCACCCGCAGCCGCGATGACCGCTTCAGCGCCTCTACCCGGGCCTGATCCAGACCCGCTTGAATTTCCTTGGAAAAAATCGATTCCATATCGTTACTTCCTACATCACCCCGGTACCACATGATCGCTTCAACCGCTAAAAATCAAGTTAAGTTTTTATGTCAGTGCCCCTGCCCTGTGCGCGCCTGCAGAGGTCGGTGCGCGCCGCTGAGCCTGTGCAAGGAATCCGGCCCGGCATAGTCGTCTCCCGCAGGAAAAGGAGTGTGGGCATGGGTCTTCTGGTAGATGGCGTCTGGCATGACCAATGGTATGACACCGCATCGACGGGGGGCAGTTTCAAACGTGCCGATGCCCGCTTTCGCAACTGGATCACCGCAGATGGCGCGCCGGGTCCCAGCGGCGAGGGCGGTTTTCCGGCCGCATCAGGGCGCTATCACCTCTATATAAGCTATGCCTGCCCCTGGGCGCACCGCACCCTGATTTTTCGAAAACTCAAGGGGTTGGAGGATCATATTTCAATCTCGGCCGTGCACCCCGACATGCTGGAAGACGGCTGGACATTCGAACAGGACGCAGACGGCGCAACCGGCGATACCCTTTATGATCTGCCCTTTGCGCGCGACATCTATACCAAGGCGGATCCGGTGTTTTCCGGGCGGGTAACCGTGCCCATCCTCTGGGACAAAACGCGCGAAACCATCGTGTCCAATGAAAGCTCCGAAATCATCCGCATGTTCAATTCGGCGTTCGACGGGCTGACGGGCAATGAGGTGGATTTCTGGCCGATTTCCCTGCGCGACGCCATCCAGCCGGTCAATGACCGCATCTATGACACGCTGAACAACGGGGTCTACAAGTGCGGTTTTGCCACCACACAATCCGCCTATGACAAAGCGATAAAGCCGCTTTTCGAAACAATGGACTGGTTGGAAACGCGCCTCTCAGAAACCCGTTACCTGATGGGAGACAGGCCGACAGAGGCGGATTGGAGGCTGTTTACGACGCTCGTGCGCTTCGATCCGGTCTATCATCTGCATTTCAAATGCAATCGCAGGCGGCTGGTCGATTATCCCAACCTCTGGGGCTATACCCGCGATCTCTACCAGACGCCGGGTGTCGCCGAGACGGTGCATTTCAACCACATCATCCGGCACTACCACTACAGCCACGAAAGCATCAATCCGCACCGCATCATTCCGGTCGGGCCGGATCTCGATTTCGGGGCACCGCACGGACGCGGCTAGCGTATCGGGTCTTTGGACGTCGTCCGGCGCAGTCAGGCCGCGCCAGAATGTTGCGAGGGCGCGCCGTAATGCTCCACCATGGCTGCAAGGTCTTCAGGTGGTGTCGCGCTTTGCACAAAGGCACAGGCATTGGTCGCATGCGAGAAAATCGAACCGTCCGAGAAGAACGAGGTATTGGTGACAAAGATCACCTTCGCTTCGGGGAGCCGGTAGCTTGCGTAATCCGCAACGGCCAGCGCTGATCCATCACTCAGGACAAGGTCCATGATGATGATGTCCGTACCATGTGTGCTCAAATGGCCAATCGCATCCGATTGCCCGGACGCGGTTGTCACCTGCATGCCCATACGCTCGAGATGCTTTTGCCAAATTCTAGCCAGATCGTTTTGGCTCTCGACAATCAGAACCTTCATCTGTCCTCCATTCCGGTAAGCTCCGGAATTGTTTCACACCGTAACATCCGTGGTGTGCTCCAAAGGTTAACAAACAATTAAGTAATCGGCGACATCTTTATCAATTGCGATCCCACTTGAATAACCGGCCAGTTTCCGCTTTCTGCAACGGGCAAAGCTGCGGTTTTGCGCCACGTTTGTTGATTTGAGAGCAGATTGTTGACGAAACGCGAACGCGATCATGGCGGTGGTCTGGATGCTGCAATTGCCCGATTTGGGGGCACGCGAATCGGCTGGATCGATCTGTCGACCGGTATCAATCCGCATCCATATCCGGTTTCAGGCCTGCCGCCGGACGCCTGGACCGCGCTGCCGGACAGGTCGGCACAGTCGGATCTGATCGCCGCAGCGCGCCGTTTCTGGCAAATCCCTGACAGCATTGGCATCCTGGCCGCCCCCGGCGCCTCGGCATTGATTGCCCAGATCCCGCATCTCCTGCCCCGGGGAACGGTCTGCATCCCCGGCCCGACCTATAATGAGCATGCCGCAGCGTTTCAGGCGGCGGCATGGCAGGTGACGGAAACCGGCCCTTCGGACGCCCAGGTGCTTGTGCAGCCAAACAATCCGGACGGCCGGACCTGGACGGAGACAACGCTGCCCTGTCCGGATGCCCGCCTCACCCTCATCGATGAGAGCTTTTGTGACGTCACGCCGACGCGGACGCTGATGGCGCTTGCGGAGAGGCCGGGCACACTTTTGCTCAAGAGCTTTGGCAAGTTCTGGGGCCTTGCCGGGATGCGGCTGGGTTTCGCCATCGGAGACCCCACCCTGATCCTGCGGCTGCGCGAAACGCTGGGGCCCTGGGCCGTCTCCGGCCCGGCACTCCACCTCGGGGCCACCGCTCTTGCCGATGCGGATTGGGCCAGGCAGACGCGGGCGCGGCTGGCCGAAGATGCCGCACGTCTCGACGCTCTGATGCAGATCGCGGGCGCGCGGGTCCTCGGGGGCACCACCCTCTTTCGCCTGTTCGAGGTGGATGACGCTGCCGCGTGGCAAACCCGTCTGGCCCGCCACCGCATCTGGAGCCGTGTGTTTCCCTATAACCCCCGCTGGCTCCGCCTTGGTCTGCCGCATACCCTGCACTGGCCGCGGGTCGAAGCGGCGCTCGCATGAGCACCGCCGCTCTCCTGATCCTGGCGCTCTGCCTCGATGCCATGCTGGGCGAGCCGCGCTGGCTCTGGAACCGGCTGCCCCACCCCGCCGTCCTGATGGGCCGCCTTGTCGGGTGGATGGATCGCCGCGTCAACACCGGCCCCGCCCGGCGCGGCAAGGGTATCCTCTGCGTGCTGGCCCTTGCCCTGACCGGGGTTGTGGCCGGATCCCTGCTCGAGAGGCTCGGCGCCCCGGTCGTCATCCTTGTGACGGCCATTCTGCTGGCGCAGCGCTCGCTTGTGGATCATGTGGCTGAGGTCGGCGATGGCCTGCGCCTTTCCCTCATGGAAGGCCGCCGCGCCGTCGCCCGGATCGTCAGCCGGGACACCGCCGCCATGGACGAAAGCCAGACCGCCCGCGCCGCCATCGAAAGTGCAGCGGAAAACCTGTCCGACGGGGTCATCGCCCCGGCCTTCTGGTTTCTGATCGCGGGCCTGCCGGGGCTCATCGTCTACAAGCTGGTGAACACCGCAGACAGCATGATCGGCTACCGCACCCCGCGTCACGAGGCCTTCGGCTGGGCCGCCGCCCGGCTGGACGACCTGCTCAACCTGATCCCGGCCCGGCTGACGGCAGCGCTGATCGCCCTGCCCGCGAAATGCTTCGATTTTCACGGCATTCGCCAAGACGCCGAGCGTCATCGCTCCCCCAACGCGGGCTGGCCCGAAGCGGCCATGTCCCGGGCGCTTGGGATCGCCCTCGCAGGCCCGCGCGCCTATGATGGCAGGATGCGCGACTTTCCCTTCGTGAACCCGGATGGCCGCAGGGTGCTGACACCGGTGGACATCGACGCCAGTATCGCGATGCTGTGGAAAGCGTGGGGGCTGTTCGTGGCGCTCTGCGTCCTGATTGTTGTGTTGTAACCCTTCGGAGATTTCTGATGCGCCTCCCCCTGATCACCGCTCTCGTCCTTGCCCTGCCAGCCGCCGCAGCGGCCTGCGGCGGCTCCTTTGCCAGCTTCGTGAATGACCTCAAGTCGGAAGCCATCGCCAAGGGCCACGCGGGACCATCCGTGGACCGTTTCTTTTCCGGCGTGCAGCAGGACGCGAAAGTGCTGAAGGCCGACCGTGCGCAGGGCGTGTTCCAGCGCCCCTTCCTCGATTTCTCGAAACGCCTCATCTCTGCGGACCGATTGAAGCGCGGTCAAAGCAACGCGCGCAAATACGATGCGATCTTCGACCGGATCGAACAGAGCTACGGCGTCAACCGGGGCGTCTTGCTGGCGTTCTGGGCCTTCGAAACCGATTTCGGCGGTTTTCAGGGCGACTACAACACGGTGAATGCGCTGGTCACGCTGTCGCACGACTGCCGCCGACCGGAACTCTTCCGGCCACAGGTCTTTGCCGCCCTTGAACTCTTCGAAAGCGGCAATCTCGATCCGCGCAGGACAACCGGCGCCTGGGCCGGGGAGATCGGCATGGTCCAGATGCTGCCCCGCGACATCATCGAAAACGGTGTGGACGGGGACGGAGATGGTAAGGTTTCGTTAAAAACTTCCCCCGCCGATGCGCTGATGTCCGGTGGCAAGATGCTGCAGAGCCTCGGCTGGCGCAAGGGAGAGCCCTGGCTGCAGGAAGTCACGGTACCGGCGCAATTCGACTGGTCTCAAACTGGTCTTCGCGTGGTGAAATCCCCGGCCCAATGGGAGGCCATGGGCGTGCGTGCGCGCAACGGGTCCCTGGCGCGCGGCCTGCAGGCCTCGCTGCTGCTGCCCCAGGGCCACAAAGGCCCCGCATTCCTCGCCTATCCGAACTTCAATGTATATTTTGAATGGAATCAAAGCTTTACCTATGTCCTAACCGCTGCATACTTTGCCACGCGCCTCGAAGGGGCACCGGTTTACGCGGCGGGCAATCCCGATCCCGGCCTCAACGGCGCGCAGATGAAGGAGTTGCAGCGCAAACTCCAGGCGCGCGGCCATGATGTCGGGAAGGTCGATGGCATCCTCGGCGCACGCAGCCGTGCCGCCGTTCAGGCCGAACAGAAACGGCTGGGCCTGCCTGCCGACGCTTGGCCCACGCCGACCCTGCTGTCGCGGCTTTGACGCCCTCGGCGTTTACCATTTCTTAGCCGCACCGCCGGAAAATGCCCGGTGAAACTTACATTCAGGTTTGTTTTATCTCTCGACCCTGCGTGCTGCGTGCCGCAGGGTCTTTTCTCTCCCGCCGGGCCTCATTCCGCCGCCTTTGAGCGAATGGGGTAGCGTTCGCCCTTTTCGGTCAGCATCACGATACGATCACCGCTCCGCACATAGCGGTCACATCTCGCAAAACCGTTTCGATAGTCGATACAGACCGTCCCATCCGCCTCTACCCGGTATCGCCCATATGCGGAATCGCCACTGGCATAGGTGTAGGAATAGGCCCCTCCGGCCGAAAACTTCGACTGCCCGTCGTCGAAAAAGGTCAGCGTCTGTCCCTCCGTCAGCACGGCAACCTCGTCCCGGGTCAACGGGCGGTCGCTCTCGCGCAGGGCCCACTCCTGTGCCCCGGCCAGGACGGGCACGCTGCAGAGATATCCGACAAGCAAAAATCTGATCATGCACCAACCCTAAAGCACAAAACCGCCCGGCCAACACACGATCCGGTGACATCGGCAGGTAGGGTGGGCTTTCAGGCCACCCCTGGGCAGGCTCATGCCACCAGCGTTTCGGCTTTCTTCAGGTCGACCGACACCAGCTGGCTCACCCCCTGCTCCGCCATCGTCACGCCAAAGAGCCGGTCCATCCGCGCCATCGTCACCGCGTGGTGGGTGATGATCAGGAACCGGGTCTCGGTCTGACGGCACATCTCGTCCAGCAGATCGCAAAAGCGCGTGACATTCGCATCATCCAGCGGCGCGTCCACCTCGTCGAGCACGCAGATCGGCGCCGGATTGGCCAGGAACACCGCAAAGATCAGCGCCATCGCGGTCAGCGTCTGCTCCCCCCCGCTGAGCAGGCTCAGGGTCGAGAGCTTCTTGCCCGGCGGCTGACACATGATTTCCAGTCCGGCTTCCAGCGGATCGTCGCTTTCCACCATCACCAGATTGGCCTCGCCACCCCCAAAAAGATGCGTGAAGAGCATGGAGAAGTTGGAATTCACCTGCTCAAAAGCCGTCAGCAGCCGCTCGCGCCCTTCCTTGTTGAGGCTCGCAATCCCGCCGCGCAGCGTCTTGATCGCCTCTTCCAGATCGGCCTTTTCACCGGTCAGCACGTCATATTCCGTCTGCACCTCGGCGGCATCTTCCTCCGCCCGCAGGTTTACCGCCCCCAAGGCATCGCGCTGGCGCTTGAGACGGTTCACATCCGCCTCCAGCGCGTCCGCTGCAGGCATGTCATCCGGTGTGACGTCAAGCTGGCCCAGCAGTTGGCTGGGCGTGACCTGTGCCTCATCCGCAATCCGCTCCGCAGCCAGCGCCACCGTCTCACGCGCCGCATCGCTGCGGGCCTCGGCGCGGGCCCGTGCCTCACGCGCTTCAGACGCCACGCGCTCCGCTTCCCGCTCGGCCTGTGTCGCCGCCCGCAACGCCCCTTCGGCCTCGGAGAGCGCGTTTGTACTCTGGGCCTTGCGAGCCTCGGCCACGGTGATGGCCTCGCTCATCTCCGCCCGCTGCGTCGCGATCTCCTCGGGCGCCGCCTGCGCCAGGTCAAGCTCCTCTTCCGCCGCCGCCTTGCGGGCCACCAGCTCGTCCGATCGCTTCTCAGCGGTCTCCAGCCGGTGCCGCCAGCCGCTGACCTCCTTGGTGACTTCCTGCACCCGCTTGGTGCGCGCCTCGCCTTCGCGACGCAACTCATCATGGGCCGAGCGCCGCGACATCATCGTGATCCGCGCCGCCTCGACCGCCATGCGCACCTGTTCCACCAGTGCGCGCGCCTCATCCAGATCCCCCAGCTCTTCCAGCGCCCGTTCAGCCTCCTTCAGCCGCGTGCGCGCGGCCATCGCCTCTTCCTCATGGCGCGTCACCGCCAGGCCCAGCGATTCCAGCTTGCCCTCCGCCAGATTGCGATCCGCCTCCGCCCGGCTCAGCCGCCGCCCCGCGTCCGCCACCAGCTTATCGGCGGCGCGCCGCGCCTCGCGGGCCATGCCGTCCGCCTTTGCCAGTTCGGCAAGCTGCGTGCCAAGAAGCTCATGCGCCGCCCGGGCGCCATCGGCCCGCTGCGTTGCCGCTTCAAGCCCCTGTTTCAACTCCTCCAGCCGGTTGAGCTGCTGCAACCGCAGCGCCGCTGCGGACGGAGCGTCTTCCGCCCAGGCGCGAAACCCGTCCCAGCGCCAGAGATCTCCTTCGGCAGAGACCAGACGTTGCCCGGGGTTCAGCGCAGCCTGCAGGCGTGGCCCCTCATCGGCGTCAACCAGTCCGATCTGGCTGATCCGCCGGGCCAGAACGCCGGGCACCTCAACAAAAAGCGACAGCGGCTTGACGCCCTCCGGCAGCGGCTGATGCCGATCGTAAGCAGGCAAGACCGCCCAGCCCGAGGGCCCGTCCGCGGCAACTTCCGGCGCCCGCAAGTCATCCGCCAGGGCAGCGCCAAGCGCTTTCTCGTAGCCCGACTTCACATGCAGCTGGTCCAGCACCTGCCCGCCTTCCGCCGTGTCCCGGTCCACCAGCTTGGCCAGCGCTCCCGCCTCGGCCCGCAGCGCGTTCATCTCGCCTTCCGCTTCCGACCGCTGCGCCCGCGCCTCGGCTTCGCGCGCCTGCGTCTGCGCCCGGGCGTCTTCCGCCTCGATCAGCGCCGCATCCGCGCGCGTGGCCGTTGCAACAGCCTCCTGCTCTGCGGTCTCTGCCCTGGTGAAATCCTCACCGGCCTGTGCCAGCGCCGCCTGGCTGGCGGCCACCGCGTCCCGGGCCCGGGCGGCCTCCGCCTCGGATTTGGCCTGAGTCTTGCGGCTGTCTTCGAGCAGACGCTGCGCCGAACCGTGACGGGCCGACAGGCGCGCCATGTCCTCGGTCTGGGTCGACATATCGTCCTCGCGCGTCTGCAAGACAGCCGCCGCCTCGCGCGCCGCTTCAGCCGCCGCGCTCAACTTCTCTTCATGACCCTCCGCAGCCTTGGCAAGCTCCGCCGCCTCCCATTCCAACCGCTCGATGGTCTCCCCGGCATCGCGGTTCAGCCCGCCCTCGCGCTCGATATCATGGCCGAGCTGCGCAATGCGCCCGGTCAGCGTCTCGATCAAGGCAAGCGCGCGGGCCTCGCGATCATTCAGCGTATCGCGCTCCACGGTCAGACGTTGCAGGACCGCGGCAGCAATCGCCTCCTCTTCGCGCAGCGGCGGCAGGGCCGCTTCCGCCTCTTCCCGCGTCTTGGCAGCCTGGCGTACCGCTGCCTCGGCCTGCGCCGCCTCTGTCACCCGTCCGCGCAGGCTCTCTTCGGCCACGCCCCGCGCCTCGTCAGCCTCGCGCCAGCGACGATAGAGCAACATGCCCTCCGAACGGCGCAGATCGTTGCCGATCTCACGATAGCGCGCCGCCTGACGGGCCTGCCGTGCAAGCTGGCTCAGCTGGTTGGCGAGCTGCTCGATCACGTCATCGACGCGGGCAAGGTTCGTCTCCGCGCCTTTCAGTTTCAGCTCGGCCTCGTGACGGCGCTGATACAGCCCGCTGATCCCCGCCGCCTCTTCCAGAATACGCCGCCGGTTCTTGGGCTTGGCATTGATCAGCTCGGCAATCTGCCCCTGCCGCACCAGCGCCGGGCTATGCGCGCCGGTCGAGGCATCGGCAAAGAGCATCTGCACATCCCGCGCCCGTACGTCCTTGGTCCCGACCTTGTAGGCGCTGCCCACGTCGCGGGTGATCCGCCGCACGATCTCCAGCTGATCCGCATCGTTGAAACCGGCCGGGGCCAGCCGCTCCGAATTGTCGATGTGCAGCGCCACCTCGGCAAAATTGCGCGCCGGGCGGGTGGCAGCGCCTGCAAAGATCACGTCTTCCATGCCGCCGCCGCGCATTGCCGTGGGTCGGTTTTCCCCCATGACCCAGCGCAGCGCCTCCAGCAGGTTGGACTTGCCACAGCCGTTCGGCCCCACGACGCCGGTCAGACCATCGGCGATGATCAGATCGGTGGGATCCACGAAGCTTTTGAAGCCCGTCAGTCTGAGTTTGGAAAAGCGCAAAACATGCCCGACATTGATTCCTATGGGTCAGCAGCCTGCGGGGGAGAGCCCGAGCTGTCAACCGAAACGCCCCACAAGATGGGCAATGCGCGGACTTATCCACAAGATATTGTTGCCCTGCCTAGGGCACGCGCCCGGAACAGACCATGGCGTGGTGACAAAAATCCGTGGCGAAAACTTGCGCCTCGTACCGGAAAAGAGTTTACCGCCCTCTTAAAGTGGTCATATAATTTGACCAAAATGGAGCCAGCATGCCGTTTCGTCCCGTTCAATCTGAAAAGCTCTCTGCCGCGGTGGTGCGCCAGATCGAGGAGCTGATCCTGCGCGGCATCCTGCGGCCCGGTGAACGCCTGCCCGCCGAGCGGGAACTGGCAGAACGCCTGCATGTCTCGCGCCCCAGCCTGCGTGACGCCATCGGAACGCTTCAGGACCAGGGGCTGCTGAGCGCCCGTGCCGGTGCCGGCGTCTATGTGGCGGATGTGTTGGGATCCGCCTTTGCGCCCGCGCTGGTGCAGCTTTTCGCGCGCCATGACGAGGCGGTGTTCGACTACCTCTCCTTCCGGCGCGACATGGAGGGGTTGGCCGCCGAACGCGCCGCCCGGCTCGCCTCCGACACCGACCTGCGCGTGGTTCAGACCGTCTTCGACAAGATGGAGGCGGCCTACAGCAAGCGGAACCCCGAGGACGAAGCGCGGCTGGATGCGCAGTTTCACATGGCGATCATCGAGGCCAGCCACAACGTCGTCATGCTGCACATGATGCGTTCCATGTACGATCTGCTGCGCGAAGGCGTGTTCTATAACCGCCAGATCATGTTCAAGCAGCGCGCCACGCGGGAAACCCTGCTCGATCAGCATCGGGCCATCAATGACAGCCTGCAGGCGCGCGATGCCGCCGCCGCCCGCACCGCGGTCGAGACCCATCTCGACTATGTGGAGACCTGCCTGCAGGACCAGATCAAGGCGCGCCGGAACGAGGATGTCGCCCGGCAGCGGCTGGATCACGAGGTGCACCAGCGCTGACAGGCATCACGCATCTGCCGGTGACGCACCCTATCGTCGCGCCGGGACGTGCGCGTGGCCCTCATCACCCCGTGTTGGCAAAAGACGGTGCCGCCAACTCCGATCTGACCTCGGTTTTGCACGTTTACGGTTTCACCTCCGCGCGGACCAAATGAAAAAACCCGGCGCAGCGGCCGGGTTTCATCGGGTCGGAAGACGTGCAGATCAGTGCAGCTTGGCGTCGACCTGCGTGATGGCATCGTCGATCAGGCTGTTGGCCTGCGCAGCCGTCATCTGCTTGGCGATGACCTCGCGGGCCGCGGCCATCGCGATGGCGATCGACTGGTCCCGCACTTCCTTGATCGCCGCCCCCTGAGCGTTGGCGATCTGCTCTTCGGCGGCGGCCATACGGCGCTCCAGCGACACGGCCAGATCGGCGCGCGCCTGCTCGGCGGCGACGGTGGCCTCCTCCTTGGCAGCCGCCACGATGCGGTCGGCCTGTTCCTGCACTTCGCGCTGCTTGCGCTCGTAGCTGGCCAGCAGCGTCTGCGCCTCATCACGCAGACTGCGGGCCTCATCGAGCTCGGACTGGATGCCCTCGGCGCGCTTGTCCAGCATGCCGCCGATCAACGACGGCACCTTGAAATAGAGCAGGATCGCCACAAAGACGATCAGGCCCAGCAGCACCACGAAATCGGTGTTCTTCAGCGAAAAGAACGGCCCGCTCGCCGCAGCAGCGGGGCCAGCGGCAAGAAGAGCCAGCAGTGTAAGTCCGGTCACGTTCCGCATGTCGCTTATCCTTTCACCCGGGCGTCAACCGCCGCGGTGACTGCCTTGGCGTCAGCCTTGCCGCCCATCGCGGTCACGATTTCCTGCGCCGTGTCACCGGCCACTTCCCGGACAGCTTCCAACGCACCGGCACGAATCTCGGCAATCGCCTTCTCGGACTCGGCTGATTTGGCGGCAATCTCGGCATCGGCCTTTGCAATCGCGGCGTCCAGATCATTCTGGATCTCCGCCTTGGCTTCAGCCACGATGCGGTGCGCCTCGGCGCGGGCATCGACAAGCGCCTTTTCATAGGCGGCTTCCGCCTCCTGCGCCTTGGCCTTCAGATCTTCGGCTGCCGCCAGATCACTGGTGATCGTCCCCTGACGCTCCGCCAGAATGGCGGCAATGCGCGGCAGGGCGATGCGCGACAGAACGAAATAAATAACGATAAGCGTCAGCACCAACCAGAAAATCTGGTTGCCCCAGGTCGAGAAATCGAGCTGTGGCATGCCCCCGGAAGAGGCGGCGGCATCTGCGCTATGTGTTTCGGTTGCCATGATGGTCTCCTTCGAGCCGGTCCCAGACATCGGGCAGCGCGTCGCCGCGCCGCCCGACCGTAAGGAATGTCGTCTCTAGGGTTTAGACGGCAAACATCAGCAGCAGGGCGACGAGGAACGCGAAGATCCCGAGCGCTTCTGCGAAGGCGATACCGATGAAGAGGGTCGCGGTCTGGCTGGCCGCGGCAGAGGGGTTGCGCAGAGCGCCGGCCAGGTAGTTGCCTGCCACGTTGCCCACCCCGATGGCAGCAGCGCCGGAACCGATTGCCGCCAGACCTGCGCCGATGTGTGCGAGTTCGCCTTCCATGTGAATTCTCCTTACGATTGGAAGTTGAGTAGAGGTACGGACGGATCGTCCGAAATTAGTGATGCGGGTGCAGCGCGTCCTTGAGGTACACGCATGTGAGGATCGTGAAGACATAGGCCTGGATGAAGGACACCAGCACCTCCAGCCCGTACATCGCGGTGATGCCGAGCACGGCCACCGGGCTCACGGCGGCGATGGCTGCGAAGCCCGCAAAGACCTTGATCACCGCGTGGCCCGCCATGACGTTGCCCGCCAGACGAATGGAATGGCTCACAGGACGCACGAAATAGGAAATGATCTCGATGATCGCGAGCACCGGGCGCAGCGCCAGCGGCGCCGACGAGACCCAGAAGAGGCTCAGGAAGCCCGCGCCGTTCTTCACGAAGCCCAGCACGGTCACGGTGATGAAGACCGCGAGCGCCAGCACGACGGTGACGGCGAAATGCGAGGTCGGCGTGAAGGACGTGGGGATCAGCCCCAGAAAGTTCGCGCAGACGATAAACATAAAGAGCGTCATGATATACGGGAAATACCGCAGACCTTCCTTGCCGCAGATATCCTCCACCATCTTGTAGATGAAGCCATAGGCCAGCTCGGCGATGGATTGCGAGCGGGAGGGCACGATGGCGCGGTGACGGCTGCCCAGCACCAGCAGCAGAATGATGGCGACAATCGACAGGCCCATCCAGAACGCCGTATTCGTCGGCGTGTACCACATGACCTCACCGCCGAAGAGCGATTTGATCTCGAACTGTTCCATCGGTTTGAAAACCAAACCGCCGCCTTCTGCTTCCGCCATCTCAGGCTCCCTCGTCCTTTTCGGCCTCTTCGGCCAACTTCTTCTCCTGCACCTCCTGCGCCGACCGCAGCATCGTCTTGATGCCCGCCGCGAGGCCCAGAAGCGTGAACAGCACCAGAAAGATCGGGAGCGTCCCGAACAGGCTGTCGAGCCCGTATCCGATGCCGAAACCGATCCCCAGACCGGCCACCAGTTCGATCACCATGCGCCAGGCCAGTTGCGCCTGGGAATAGTGCTCATCCTGTCGGGGCTTGGGCGCCTGGCCCTGTTTTGCCGCCTCGATCCGCGCCTCGAGCTGCTCCAATCGCCGCTGCTGGTCCGGGTCCGTCACGCGCAAAACACCCCTCTGGATGGTTGCGCCTGTGCTATTGCGCGGGGCGGGGTGAGTCAAGCGCTCAGCCCGCCGCCCAACCTCCAGTACAACCTATTCATTTTAAATGCATATTTTCAGAACAATGAAGATGTAGTGCGGCGCGTCAGTGCGCTGGTATGGTTCGATAGGCCCGTTTGGCTCATTCAACCATTTGGTTGATCTTTTCTAGATCGGCTGTCCCCGGTGCGGGGCGCTGGTGGCCAGCAGCCAATCGCGGAACAGCCGGACCGGCTTGCGGCGCAGCGCGCCCTCGCCCAGCAGCACATAGTAGCCACCCTCCCGAAACCCGACATCGGACAGACGCTGCAGACGACCCGCGGCCACATCATGCGATGCCACCTCTTCCGAGGTCAGAAACACCCCCTGTCCGGCAAGCGTCGCCTCATAGGCCAGATGAGAGCGCATGCGCCATCCGGCATCCGGTACGATGCCCGGATCATCGTCACCCGCCAGGGCGAACCACCTGCCCCATGTGCCATGCGATCTGTCGCGCAACAGCGGGTAATCCGCGAGAGCCCTTGGCGAGGACAGAGGCAGCGGCACCAGGCCGGGGGCGGCGAAAGGATGCATCGGCGCGTCGCTGAGCAGGATCGCATCCGGGTTGGATCCGGCGACTTTCAGAAACCGGATCGCCACATCCGCCTCGTAGCGGTTCACATCGGTGAGCCAGCGTGATCCCTCCAGCCGGATTTCGACCTCGGGACAGGCCGTATAGAACGCGGACAGCCGCGGGATCAGCCATTTCGAGGCAAAAAGCGGCTCGCTGTTCACCATCACCACACCGGCAGGGCGTTCCGTCACCCGTTCCGTCGCCTCCGCGATGGCGTCCAGGGCCGGGGTGATCTGTCCCAGATAAGCAGCCCCCTCAGCGGTCAGCTCCACGCCGCGTGACAGATCCCGAAAGAGCCGTGTGTTCAGCCGGTCCTCCAGCCCGCGCACATGACGGCTGACGGCGGAATGGCTCACCCCAAGCTCTTCGGCCGCGCGCGAAAAGCTTTCGTGCCGTCCCGCAGCCTCGAAGGCGCGCAGCGCATTCAGGGGAGGAAGATGCCGGGCCATGAGAATATGTGCCTTTTTTGCACATGACGCGTCAAGCAATTGATTTTGAAAATCCGCGTCGGACACGGCAATATATCAGTATATCCAGACAGGAGAGTGGTCATGACCGATACAACGCGTCCGCGCGCAGGCTCAGACTTTGCCTTGAAGTCACATAAATCCATGTGGAAACGGCTGATGACCTGGCTGCGGCCCGAGCCGAAAGGCCTGCACATCGACCGGCTGGATGCCCATCTCGCGCGCGACATCGGGCTGTCCGAGAGCGAGCTGGAGCGCTACCAGCTGACCCTGCCGTCACAGACCACCCACCACCCGCGAGGGTGACAGGCTTTCCCTGCCCGGTCGCTGACGGTATGACAGGGCATGACACGCGACCTTGATCAGGCCTTTGCAGCCCTGGCAGACCCGACACGGCGGGCGATCCTGACGATGCTGTTGGAAGATGACATGGCCGTCACCGATGTGGCCGAACCGTTCGAGATGTCGCTGGCTGCGATCTCCAAACATCTGGCGGTGCTGACCGCCGCCGGGCTGATCAGCCAGGAAAAGCGGGGCCGGGTCAAATGGTGCAAACTGGAACCGGACGCGCTGCGCGCGGCGTCGGTCTGGATGCAGGGGTTCGGGCAGTTCGAACCGGTGAACCTGGACGCATTTGAAAGGTTCCTCGCGGCCGAACTCCCCGACAAAAGCGCCTGAGGCGCTTTTGAGCCTGTCAGGTGGCCAGGTTGATCACCGCCATCACGACAACCACAAGGCCGACAAGATAAATAATGCTCCGCATGGGTCTCATCCTCTCTAGTTGGTTGAAAGGTCAACGTGCACGCAGGGGCTTTTGTTCCCCGGTCGCCGGACTTTCATCGCGCAACAGCAGCGCCAGCGCCAGCACGGTCAGGGCCACGCCGCCCAGCACGAGCACTTGCGGAACACCGTTGCCAAAGGCGATTTCCCACAGGATGACCCAGCTGGGCGTCAGGTATGTATAGGCCATGACCTTCGCGCTCGGCAGCCGCAAGGTCGCGAATTGCAGCAGCACGAAGGTGGCGGCAGAGGCAAAGAGCGCGATGTAGAGCAGCGTCACCCAAACGATCGCGGGCAGCCCCGCCCAATCGGTCGCGACGATGTCCCGCCAGGCAAAAAGGGTGAGCAGAACCGCCCCCGCCACTAGCATCCCGAAGGTAAAGACCACCGCAGGCTCGCCCCGGTTCAGCCTGCGCACCATCGGGGTGTAAAAGGCATGTGCGGCGCAACCGAAGAAATAAATGACCTCGCCCCGGCCGATCTCAAAGGCGCGCAGGGCCGCAAGATCCGCCCGGAAGCTCACCCAGAGCGCCCCGACCGCCCCGATGGCCAGTGCCAGCGCCATGCGTGCCGGCGTGATCTGGCGCAGCAGCAGCCAGCCGAAGCCCGCCGCCATCACCGGCGTCAGCGTAAAGACCGCCGCGGCGCTGACCGGGGGCGCGGTCTTCAGCCCCTCGAACATCAGCACGAAATAGACCGCAAAGGTCCCGCCCAGCAGCGCGTACCGCCAGGGTGCGCGAAAGGCGCTGCGCGGCAGGCCGGTGGTGGCCAGCGCCGCCGCCCCGATCACCACCGCCGCCAGCGCAAAGCGCGCCGCATTCAGCACCGCCGGATCAATCTCGTTGGCCGCCTGCGCCCCCAGTGAAAACGACCCCGCCACCAAAGCGGAAAACGTGAGCATCGCCAGATGCCCCTGCGCTCCCGGCGTCATACGTCCCAGTCTTTCGCCTGTTCCTTGAGGAACCGCAGAAACGCCTGCACCTTCGTCGTGCGGTGCAAATCCACATGGGTCACCAGCCACAGCGGCGCGGACCAGTCCTCCTGCCGCTCGAAGACCTCCACAAGATCCGGGTTCTTGCGCGCCTCCAGCACCGGCACAAAACCGATGCCCGCCCCGGATTTCACCGCGATTTCCAGCGCCCGGGTATCCGTCGAGCGGAAGGTGAGCACACAGGCCGGGATATGCGCCCGCAGCCAGCGGTTGAAGGGCGCACGGCTGTCGTCACTGTCATGCCCGACGAAACGGTGCCCTTTCACATCCTCGATCGAGGCCGGCATGCCATGCGTTTCAAGATAGCCGCGCGTGGCGTAAAGCCCCATGTGCTGGTGGTGAAAGGCCTGCACCACATTGTCGGGCTGTTCCGGCGCGGTGCCTGCCCGGATCGCCACATGCGCTTCGCCATATTCCAGCCGAAACAGGCGCTCCCCAGTCAGATAGCGCAACACCACGTCCGGGTATTCGGCTTGAAACTGCGACAACAGGGGCACCATCCGCGGCGCAAGACTGATCAGCGAGGTGACCACCAGATCGCCGGAAACCTCGTTGCCCAGCCCCTTGATGCGCCCGGCCAATTGGCTGAACTGATCATCCGTGGCCTGCGCGACCTGCAACAGGTCCTGCCCCGCCTCGGTCGCGGTATAGCCCCGCGCATGCCGCTGGAAAAGCTTTACGCCCAGCCGCCCCTCCAGCGCATCGATATGCCGGATGACCGTGGCGTGATGCACGCCCAGCACATCCGCCGCCCCGCTGACCGTGCCCATGCGTGCGACCTGATAGGCGGTCTTGATTTCATCCCAGTTGTCCATCGTGTCCCGTTTCCGACTTGATGTGCGATCATGCACATTTCATGTGGAACATCTCCAATTGCGTTCGAAATTGCAATAGTCATCTTTGGTCCACACAGAAACACTCCCGCTCCGTACAAAAGGACATCCAAAATGACACAGACTGTTCTGCACATTGATGCCTCCGCCCGCTTTGCCGGATCGACGACCCGGCAATTGACCGCGTCGATTGTCGAGAAACTGGGCGGCTCCGTGATCCGCCGCGATCTGACCGAGGCGATCCCGCAAATCACCGAAGACTGGGTCGGGGCCAATTTCACCCCGGCGGATCAGCGCAGCGCAGCACAGCAGGACGTGCTGGCCCTGTCTGACACGCTGGTGGCTGAACTCCGCGCGGCGGATGTCATTGTGATCGGCGTGCCGGTCTATAACTTCGGCGTGCCCGCAGCGCTCAAGGCCTGGGTCGACCAGATCGGACGCGCCGGCGAGACCTTCCGATACACCGAGAACGGCCCAGTGGGGCTGCTGGAGGGCAAACGCGCCATCATCGCGCTGGCCACCGGCGGCACACCGGTCGGCTCCGACATCGACTTTGCCTCGGGCTACATGCGGCACATCATGGGCTTCGTCGGGATCACCGACGTCGATGTCATCGCCGCCGAGCAGGTGATGGCGGACGCCGACAAGGCCATCGCCGGGGCCAATGCACAGATCGACGCGCTCGCCGCCTGACGGCGCTCCAACACCAAAGCGTGCGACATGGCGCAGGGGTCACCTTGCGCCATTTTTTTGCGCCCTGACTGCCCTGAAATCACCACCATTCCCGGCTTTACCGGTGCCATGAAAATCATGACGGACACCCCGGAGAGGCTGGTCCTCGAACATCGGCCACTGCTGCTGGCGCTGTTGCTCGTCATGCTGACCCTGATGCTGATCTATGCCACCATGGCCGCCTATGCCGAGGGCGACACCGGCAAGGCCTTCTTTACCCTTGCGGTGACCGTCGTGCTCATGGTGCCGTCCTTCTGGTTCGGGATCGAACGCGTTCAGGTGATTTTCGACCGCCGGGAAAAAACATGCACGGTGCGCAAAAGACGCCTGTCGGGCGATCTTTTCGAAACCCATCCGCTCGACACCGTGACCCGCGCGATGCTGCAGACGCACAAGGGCAATCGGGACGATCCGGACAGTCACCGGGTGGCGCTTGTGCTGGGGGCGGACCGTCTGGAAAACCGGCACGGGCTGACCCACAGCTACCGCAGTGGTCCCCGCGCCCAAAAGGTGGTGCAGCGGATCAACGCCTGGCTTGACTCCGCCCGGTCCACGGCCTAAACGCCCCTCAACTTCCGGAAGCATCTGCCTTCCGGTCCCGAACCGTTCGGGATCGCCCTCCGTCAGCGCGTTGCGCCCACGGGGGCAAAACCATTTGGTTTTGACCTCGGCAGGCATGACGACGGGTGTTTGTGAATTCATCGCGGCCCCTTACATCAAGGGCATCCCGCAACCGACATCGAAAGGGGCCATGGCCCATGTTTGAAAATCTGTCCGAACGCCTTGGCGGCGTCTTTGACCGGCTCACGAAACAGGGCGCGCTGTCCGAGGATGACGTGGCCACCGCCCTGCGCGAGGTCCGCGTGGCGCTGCTGGAGGCTGACGTCTCCCTGCCCGTCGCCCGCGATTTCGTAAAGGCCGTGCAAGAGAAGGCGACCGGACAGGCCGTCACCAAATCGATCACTCCCGGGCAGCAAGTCGTCAAGATCGTGCACGACGCGCTCATTGACGTGCTGCAGGGCGAAGGCGAGCCGGGCGCGCTGAAGATCGACAATCCGCCCGCCCCGATCCTCATGGTCGGCCTGCAGGGCTCCGGTAAGACCACCACCACCGCCAAGCTCGCCAAGCGCCTGAAAGACCGTGATGGCAAGCGCGTTCTGATGGCCTCGCTCGACGTCAACCGCCCTGCGGCGATGGAACAACTCGCCATCCTCGGCACCCAGATCGGCGTCGACACCCTGCCCATCGTCAAGGGCGAAGACCCCGTCGCCATCGCCAAACGCGCCAAGACCCAGGCAGGCCTCGGCGGCTATGACGTCTACATGCTGGACACCGCCGGTAGACTGCACATCGATCAGGAGCTGATCGCCCAGGCCGCCGCCGTGCGCGATGTGGCCAACCCGCGTGAAACGCTGCTGGTGGTCGACGGCCTCACCGGTCAGGACGCGGTCAACGTCGCCACCGAATTCGACGACAAGATCGGTGTCTCCGGCGTCGTCCTCACCCGGATGGACGGCGACGGGCGCGGCGGTGCTGCGCTCTCGATGCGCGCGGTCACCGGCAAGCCCATCAAATTCGTGGGTCTCGGCGAGAAGATGGACGCCATCGAGACCTTCGAGCCCGAGCGCATCGCAGGCCGCATCCTGGGCATGGGCGACATCGTGGCCCTCGTCGAAAAGGCGCAGGAAACCATCGAGGCCGAGCAGGCCGAGAAGATGATGAAGCGCATGGTCAAGGGTCAGTTCAACATGAACGACCTCAAGATGCAGCTCGAACAGATGCTCAAGATGGGCGGGATGGAAGGCATGATGGGCATGATGCCCGGCATGGGCAAGATGGCCAAACAGGTCGAGGCAGCGGGTTTCGATGACAGCATCCTGCGCCGCCAGATCGCCCTGATCCAGTCGATGACGAAAAAGGAACGCGCCAACCCGCAGATCCTGCAGGCCTCCCGCAAGAAGCGTATTGCCAGGGGCGCGGGCCTCGAGGTTTCCGAGCTCAACAAGCTGCTGAAGATGCAGCGCCAGATGGGCGACATGATGAAGAAGATGGGCCGCATGGGCAAAGGCGGCATGCTGAAACAGGCCATGAAGGGCATGTTCGGCAAGGGCGGCATGCCCGGCATGGATCCCAGCCAGATGGACCCGAAACAGCTCGAAGCCGCGGCCAAGGCCATGGGCGGCAAGCTGCCCGGCGGCCTGCCCGGCCTCGGCGGAGGCGGTGGCATGCCCCTGCCCCCCGGTCTCTCCGGCTTTGGCAAGAAGAAGTAGGCCGTCATGATCACCTGCACCGTCCGATATGAAATCGACCCGGCCAAGCTCGACGCCTTCGAGCGCTATGCGCGCTTCTGGCTCTACAAGGTCCCGGCCCTGGGCGGCACCCATCACGGCTATCACTTGCCGCACGAGGGGCCGAGTGACATCGCCTATTGCCACTTCTCCTTCCCGTCGCTTGGCGATTACGAAGACTACCGCGCCCGCATGTGGGAGGACGAGGAGTGCAAAGCGGCCTACGCCTTTGCCATCGAAACAGCGTGCATCCGCCGCTACGACCGTTCCTTCACGCGGCCCGTCCTCGACGGCGCCACCCCGAACGAACTGGGCCTCGGCTGACGTGACCAACGCCCCCGTCATACCCGGCGACAACCTGCGCCTGCGCCCCCATGTCATGGGCGATCTGGAAGCCTTCTGGGCATTCTTCCAGAACCCGCGCGCGCAATTCGTGCAGGGGCCGAAGACCAGAACCCACCTCTGGTACGGCTTCGCCTCCGAAGTGGGCTCCTGGGCGCTTGTCGGCATGGGTGGCTGGGCCATCGAAGTGGGTGGGCAGATTGCCGGTCAGGTGGCCATCACCCAACCGCCGCATTTCGCCGAGCCGGAGCTTGGCTACATCCTGTTCGACGGGTTCGAAGGACGCGGCATCGCTTTCGAAGCGGCCAGCCTCGCGCTCGCATACACGCGGGACAGGATCAGACCGGCCTCGCTGGTGAGCTACATCCACCGCGACAACGCCCGCTCCATCGCGCTGGCCAGGCGATTGGGGGCAACCCATGACCCCGCCGGCAAAACCCATGACGCGGATGACGTCGTCTATCGCTACGCGGTGGCCGCATGAGGTTTGCCTGCGAAACCCCTGCCACCGGGGCTGCCGCGGCGCTTGCAGTCGCACTGCAGGGTAAGCTGCCGCTGCTGCGCACCGAACGGCTTGTGCTGCGCGCGCCCAAGGTCGATGATTTCGACGCCTTCACCCGCCTCGCCTGCAGCGACCGTGGCACCTACTTCGGCGGTCCGATGAGCCGCGAAGACGCCTGGGCGGATTTCACCCAGATGACCGCCACATGGCTGCTGCACGGCCACGGTGTCTGGACCATCGGTCGCGCGGGCGACATAGCAGGCTTCGTGCTCCTGGGTTTCGAGCCCGGCGATCTGGAACCGGAACTGGGCTTTTTGCTGCTGCCCGAAGCCGAGGGTGAGGGCATCGCCTTCGAGGCCGCCACCGCCGCTCGCGACCACGCCTTCGACACACTCGGCTGGACCACGCTGGTCAGCTACATCGACCCCGCGAACAGCCGCGCCCAGCGCCTCGCCACCCGGCTGGGCGCCACGCGCGACGGCAGGGTCGAGGAGGCGCAGGTCTGGCGCTACGGCACCGGAGGGCCCGGCGCATGAGCCTGATCCAGACCCCGACACTCGAAACCGAGCGCCTGATCCTGCGCGGCCCCAAAGCCTCCGACGCCGAGGCCTTCATGGGCTTCTACGCGACCGACCGGTCGAAATTCACCGGCGGCCCGATGACACCGCGGCAAGCGTGGAACTTCTTCGGCACCGAAATCGGCCATTGGGCGATCCACGGCTTCGGCATGTTCATCGTCACCCGCAAAGGCTCCGACGCGCCCTTGGGCATCGTCGGCCACTGGTACCCCTGGGGCTGGCCCGAAAAGGAAGTGGGCTGGGTTCTCTTCGACGCGGCCAGCGAAGGCCAGGGTATCGCCCGCGAGGCCGCCGAGGCCTGCCATGCGCACCGCGCAGGGAGGTGAAGCGTGACCGGCACCGTGATCCCCACACTTGAAACCACGCGGCTGGTCCTGCGCGGCCCGGAGCCCGAAGACTACCCGGACTTCAAAGCCACCTTCACCAGCTACCGGGCGCGTTTCATGGGCGGCCCGCTCAATGCCTATGAGGCGTGGATGCTCTATGCCGCCGAAATCGGCCACTGGCAGATCCGCGGATACGGCATGTGGATGATCCACGATAAATCCAGCAGCGAGACGCTCGGCATGGCCGGCGGCTGGAAACCCGCGAAATGGCCCGAGGCGGAAATCGCCTGGGTCATCTGGCCGGAGAAGGCCGGCAAGGGCTACGCCCTGGAAGCCACCCACTGCGTGCGCGACTACCTCTACAACGAGAAGGGCTGGGAGACCGCCGTCAGCTACATCGACCCCAAGAACCTCGACAGCATCCGGCTGGCCGAACGGCTGGGTGCGGTGAAGGATCACGACGCGGCCACCATCGACGGCAATGACGCGGTCTACCGCCACCCGGCGCCTGCCGCACTCAGGGGCTCGCAACTCGCGCATGGGATCGAAATGGAGATCAGCCACTACGCCGATCCGCTCTTCAAACCGAAAGGCTGGGCCATTGACTAAAGCTTACCACACCGCGCGCCGCGCACCGACGTTATACCGACGTGATACCGACGCCATACCGACAGCCCACCGACGCGCCCGGGGAGAGACAAGATGACCGATACCGCCACCCGCGCCGCAGAGCTGCTGAAAGAGCATCGCGCCTCCATCGACCGGCTCGATGCGATCCTCGTCTATACCCTGGGCGAGCGGTTCAAACACACCCAGGCCGTGGGGAAACTCAAGGCCGCACACGACCTTCCCCCGTCCGATCCCACGCGCGAAGCCGCACAGATCGAACGGCTCGAAGATTTGGCGAACCGGGCCGATCTCGACCCCGAATTCGCCAAGAAGTTTCTCAACTTCATCATCGCTGAAGTCATTCAGCACCATCATCAACACCAGAAATAGGGTGGCCTGAAAGCCCACCCTACCTGCCGATTACAAAAGGAAGTACATCATGGCTATGAAAATTCGTCTCGCCCGCGGCGGCTCCAAAAAACGTCCCTTCTATCGCATCGTAGCGGCAGACAGCCGCATGCCGCGCGATGGCCGCTTCATCGAGAAGCTGGGCACCTACAACCCGCTGCTGCCGAAAGACAGCGAAGAGCGTGTGAAAATGGACGTCGAGCGTGTTCAGCACTGGCTCAGCCAGGGCGCGCAACCCACGGACCGGGTCGCACGGATGCTGGAAGCTGCTGGTTTGAAAGAAAAAACCGAACGCAACAACCCCAACAAAGGCACACCGGGCAAGAAAGCCCAGGAGCGCGCCGAGGAGAAGGCGGCGAAGGCCGCGGAAGCATCGGCTCCGGCTGAAGCAGAAGCATCGGCCGCGGACGCACCGGCGGAAGCGACCGCGGAGTAATGCCGCGTTCCCGGGGTGTCCCGCGTTCCCGCAGGCACCCCGGCCGTCCATCCCGGGGCCTGCGACCCATGGGCCTTGAACAGCTTGTCCCCCGCCCGCACTGAATATGTTCAGACCGATCCGCACGCTCGTTCTCATCGTCTTTGCCTTTGTTGCAGGCGTCTTTTTCGAGCGGGCGAATGACCGTGAAACATGCCTTGATCGGGGCGGCGCAATCTCCGAAGGTCTGTGTATAGGAGTGGAGGAATGACGGCGGATAAGGTCTGTGTTGGCGCCATTGGCGGCGCTTACGGCGTGCGCGGAGAGCTGCGCGTGAAGAGCTTCTGCGCCGTGCCCGAGGATATCGAAACCTACAGCCCGCTCAGCACGCAGGACGGCGCAGGGGTGTTTCACCTTGCGCTCGTACGCCCCATCAAGAACGGTTTTGTCGCCCGCATCGCCGAGGTCGCAACCAAAGAGGATGCGGATGCGCTGAAGGGAACACAGCTCTTCGCGCAACGCGAACAGCTGCCATCGCTGCCAGATGACGAATACTATCACACGGACCTGATCGGGCTTGAGGTGTTGGACACGGGCGGCACCCTGCTGGGCAGGGTCAAAACCGTTCTCGACCATGGCGCCGGCGATCTTTTGGAAATCCAACGCCCCGGCTCTTCTGAAACCGCGCTCTTGCCTTTCACCCTGGCCGCGGTACCAACCGTTGACATCGCGGCCGGGCGCCTCATTGCAGACCCGCCGGATGGGCTGTTCTGAAATGGACGCGCCGAAAAAATCGCATGGCCGCAAGAGCCTGCGGCCAACGGCCAAACCGCGCTCGCTGATGGATCAGGAGGAAACGCTGGCAGGCGTCTGGCAGGCGCGGATTGTCACGCTCTTTCCCGAGGCTTTTCCGGGCACGCTCGGTTTGTCCCTTACCGGCAAGGCGCTGCAGGAAGGGCAATGGCAGCTGCACACCCACGATCTGCGCGCATTCGGCATGGGCAAGCACCGGAACGTTGATGATACACCGGCGGGTGGCGGGGCCGGTATGGTTCTGCGCGCCGATGTCGTCGGCGCCGCCCTGGAAGCTGCGCAATCACATGCCCGGGGCCGTTGGCCCATCCTTTACATGTCGCCACGCGGAGAGCGCTTTAATCAGGCGATGGCCAGGGATTTAGCACAATGCGACGGTGTCACACTGCTCTGTGGCCGCTTCGAAGGTGTGGACGAACGGGTATTGGAGCACTACCGGATCACCGAAATCTCCCTGGGAGATTTCGTCATGACCGGTGGTGAGATAGCCGCACAGGCTGTGATCGACGCGACGGTGCGCCTGCTGCCCGGTGTGTTGGGCAACGCGGAGAGTACACTGGAGGAAAGCCACGCCAATGGTCTTTTGGAGCATCCGCAGTACACCCGGCCGGCGGTCTGGATGGATCGGGAAATCCCTGATGTTCTGACCTCCGGGAACCACGGGGAAATCGCGAAATGGCGGCGAGCTCAGTCAGAGGAACTGACCCGCTCGCGACGTCCGGACCTCTGGGCGCGCTACAAAGCCAAAACGTGAAACAGGCGGTAAATCCAGTTCAAAACCTTGGGTATTGCAATGCCAGACTGCCCGATTGTCGCCTCAAACCACGGCGCTTTTGACTAAAAATGGCCAGAATTTCCACCGAAGATAGCCTCAAGTGTAAATCAGGGGTGATGTCACATGATGAAGATTTTCGGGGCTCTCGGCCCGTCTGCCAAGAAACCGCCCACGCATGAAGCGGATATGCGGTACACACGGTTCAGCTACCATAAGACACGTGAAACCGCCCCGTCACATCCCGTGGACACGACAAGCCATGTGCGGCGCAGCTCTTTGCCGGTTGCGGCCCACCGTCCTGCATCAAACGCTGCCCGTGTCCACAGGCAGAAAATCGACGAAAATGCCCAGCTGTATTCAGATGCGGGCATCTCCGTGAATGTATTGCGCAAGGCTCTGCCCCTGCGCTTTGCGGTAATGGACTGATGATCCCGGAGCGCTAGCCGCGCTCCGCCACAGCGCTGTACAGGGTGGTTCAAACCTGACCGCCGGTCGCATGATCCTGGCGAAAGGATCTGGGCAGGGCATCGATATCACGGCGGTTCAAAGTGTATGATTTCGGACGAGATCTCGCGGTGGTGTCGAACGCCGGAGACTCGCCGAACTGAAGCAATTCGCCAGATTTATCCGGAAAGGCCCAGCGGGCCGCCACAAGCTGGTAAGTGCCGGTTTCATTCCCCTCATCATCGCGCCAGAACTGCTGGCGCCACGCTCCTTTGATCTGAACCGGGAGCCGGATCAAATCCGGTCCAGGTGACGGCCCATGGGCGGCCGCGGCCGCACGCCGTGCGCGATTGTCCAACTCC
>ERZ1740065.282-NODE-282-length-25996-cov-12.923866_pt1 | contig 25996 bp, 16 predicted proteins | sample MGYA00581738_ERZ1740065 | MGnify/ENA primary metagenome ERZ1740065 (study PRJEB43018, sample SAMN04849749) | marine metagenome | isolation source: floating plastic debris | place: Pacific Ocean | collected 2008-09-01 | study: EMG produced TPA metagenomics...
ATTGCTGAACATAAGCAAGCCAGCCAATCACATTGCTGAACATAAGCAAGCCAGCCAATCACATTGCTGAACATAAGCAAGCCAGCTAATCAACGCTTGGTGAGCAAGCTGCTTAGGCTTCAGTACTGAAAATTTGATTGGGGAGATAACTCCTATCCAGCATAGGAGTGAATCTTCTCCACAATCCCATAGATGTACGTCTGACTTTACACTTGCTAACACTTGGGTACATGGAAGTAGGCATCAATCATACTGTAAAGGTGTAAAGCTAGGAGATAAAGTGCACAGAGCCCTCGCCAATGGAATTTGACTCTTTCAATGGCAACAGGGAACAGCTAGGGAACTACTTGAGCCTCAAGACTTTTGATCCTCAGAACTTATGAGGTTGCGTCCGCATCAGAGAGTAATCATCGGTTTTTGTTATTCTCCTGTCAATTTTTGCGCTCACTCCTGCACCTATCCACGCTTACTCCCATGCTTATCTGCGCCTATCCACGCCTATCCGCGCCTATCCGCGCCTATCCGCGCCTATCAGCGCCTATCAGCGCCTATCCGCACTCACTGCTGCTCGTTCCAGCTCACTCCTGTTCACTTCCGCACATGCTGATGCATGAATATCTACGGGAGAATCACCAAAGTCCAATCATCTGCAGGAATGAAATGCGTTAGCTGGTGACAAAAACATGGCCGACCGAAAGCGGCCCACAGATACAGCTGTGGGAAACTATGGATTCAATGGCTTCTTACTCTCATATCAATGTGTGCATCATGCATGAACTCTCCAATGTTAACTACTTAGTAAAGGCAGCTGTGAACATCAGCTTGACGCTCCAGGCAGCAGATGCTGACCCCAGTAGCCCAACTTCCTACGACTCGAGTTCAGATGGATACGAGTGAGATTTGTCTCACCGCAGGTTGCACAAGCCAATTACACTAATAGAACGAGACTGTACTTACGCTATGGTTGAGTATCTTGGTGTATTACTGTTATAGTATTAGTGAGAGTAAGAGGTGTTCACCATATAAAGCGGAGGCGGACGTAGAAGAGCTGAGCAGTCTGTTACTTGACTGCCCAACGGTCGATCAAATACTCTCTTACTTCATAGTGTATTGTTGGCTCCATTCTTTGTCTTGGCCATCCTTCCATTTGACAGTCATTGTTCAGTCCTCAGGTGTTGGTAAAGAAGCTGAGAGTTGTCGTTCCTTGGTAAGGTGTTTCAGTCATTTATTCGTTACAAAGCTTAACTGCAGCAAAATCAGACAAAATCGACTGTAACACCAGCATAACACCAGCGTAACTCTGTAACACGCCAATAGGAGAGTAAAAAATGCTTTAGATTTAGTTTAGCATATGATTGTTAATTTACATAAATCTAGATAGTGACTAGGAGGATGGCATGCTTATCTCATTTGAAGCAGGCAGTGGTTGCTGGCTATGCGGCTGACGGAGTTAGATAGTATTTGAGGGTTAAGTGTGATGAGGATTCTTTGAGATCACCCCAAAGGCCATTAAATAACTGAGTCCATAGCTGCTGAGCCCATCTAAACCGTATTCTATTTCAAGGTCATCCAAAGTTTAACTAGTCTAAGTGCAGCTATGGCTAACCAATCTTTGCAGCCTTCAGCAGGTGACAGACTCTTTCGCTGGGCAAATAGAGCGCTGAGACACAAGTTACTTTTTTGCTGCAGTAGTAGTGACAAAGTTCTGCTGATGAGAAGAGTGGAGGTGTTCGGTCTTCTTCTTTTGCTTCATCTTCAAGATCAGTGGCTGAAACTGAGAGGAAAACGGTAAATAGATAAGTGAAAAAGAACGTTGAGAAGGTATACAAAATAGAGCATGAAATAATTTGAACATACACACCATTCAAATAGGTAACAGTCACTACCTAGCCTATCACACATGAGATGATTGTGATGATAGCAAACACAAATGAACATCAGTTGATCGATGTATTGTTTCATCTTCGTGACTATTTAGAAAGTAAGTTAAACAATGCCTCAGAAAACTTTTTACAAAAATATCTTTTTCCGTCTGAATTAAGATGCGCTTCTGATGTCATTGAAAGCCTTATGTTTCAATCATTTTACCAAGTTAAGAGGCGGTGTCCATATAGTGTAATATATCATAACGCGCATTGGGAGTAGGCAAAATTTTGAATTAGCTTTTGATACTCCCAAAGCTAGTGTTAGTGTGTTACTAATAAAAAGCTTTAGAAGCAGTATTTTACCAGATAGGACCTTGACCCCATAGCCATAAAGCATTAGTGATGTTGAGTAGAGGATATCATCGGCAATCATAGCCAGACCGCCACCGTTTGATATCGTACATTGTCTCCAGTCCACGTCTCCTACTTGATCGTGGTGACCTCCCGCACACAGCGGTGTACTCATGTTGGTGAGGAAGTCCAGCAGAATGAGCCTCCAAAAACATAGACAGAATATTTCTCACGGCACGGTGGAAATTTAAAGTAGAACTTCGATAATTGCTTTCATCCAGTTTTTCTGTGTTTCCTCTTGGCTTGCCAGCAGCTACCTGTTCCTCATCAACAATTTGGCTGCATGTGCTCTTCTGAAGTTGCTCGCAATTACTGGTGCTATCACCGTGTCATGCATTTTCACCCGGAGGTCTATTCCTTGTGTTAGTTGAGTGCCTTTGCAACTGGAAGGAATTTCATAAAGCATTTCTTCAATCCGATAATGTACTCCTATGCAAAACACTAAACTGTTACGCTGTGTTTTACAAAAAATTGTGGTAATGCTGTGTGTTGGCATCGCTATGTAGAGTCCTCTGTCTTCTGCATCCTGCTTTTATCCAATCTTCTTCTACTGTGGCTAAATATCAACAAGCGCATGTCGGCAGTTGGTTGACAGCATGCAGGCAATCGTTGGCGAACTGATGGAAGCACAAAAACACATAGCTCTAGTCATCAGCTGTCACATTCAACTGTGATTCACACCAAATGATGTGGCGATTAAGTATGTGCTCTCCTTTAGCTCTAAGTGCTACTAAAATATTGATGGTGGCTGCAAAGCCGCACACTTCCTTTTGGACAAATTTCAAGTTGTTGAGATAGCTTTTAGTCACTAGTACCTCTTATCATGATTTGAATGCGGTTTATGAATATTCACCTCTCATTATCCGTGTCAGAGAGAAGGATCGAGTGTTGATCCAGAATTAGGAGATCTCTCACTCCCCTGAAGCTTGTATCAATAAAGTTACCGAAACCATCACCTTCAGCTTCCACAATGATGTCTACATTATTATCAAAGTCTGACAAGCTTACAGCAGCTATACCATTGGCTAAACTCATGTAGAGTACGTTGGTAATAGGCTCGATGGCTAAGTACATAGGATTTGCCAATTTGTCGACCAGAACTTGACATTCATCAGATAATCTGCTGACAGTGATGATCTTCTGATCAACAGAGAGTGATATGAACACTGCATTGGGGCTGACGGTGATGCCAGTGGGGTTTCTGATCCTGATTTTAAATCTATTTGTGTCATACTTGTAGCCTGGTTTAGTGCATCTTGCAGCGTAGGTGGTGAGTGTCAGGTTCTCCATGTCCACCATTCTAGTGCAATGAGCTGATGCAGCATTCACCAGTAGATGAGTGGTTGTGAGAAAGCTTGCCTGGAACCTGTGAGAAGAACTCAACTACTGCAAGATAGATAGGAATTGATGATCCAATGATCTCTCAGAGAGCTCGGATTTGCACTGTGAGGTCTATGAAAACTTTAGAGATCAATATAGATACCGCATAAACCTAAATTAAACTCTTACGCTTTCCCTACTTCTACCTCCGCTTACTAACTGTGTAAAGGGCCAGCCTCACGCTTGTGAAAAGGAAAGTGAATGAACGAATGCAAAATATGAATGCAGTCTGCTCGCAAACTTCATTTTTTGAGCCTTTGTTCATTGAAAGCTCAACATTTCGATGTTTAACGAATGGCGGGTGCTCTTCATACTGATGTTTGATTGGATGCAATCAAAAGCAGCGTGCTTGCTGCCCACATGTTATCTAATGTCTGTCAATAATTGGCAGAAATTTTGGCCAGTTATTCGTTTATTCGTTCACATATTCGTTGATTCACCTCATTTTTTGTTGCTGCTTTCACTTGCATGTGGTCTGCCCTTAACAACCCTGTAAAACCGGCGCTTATGAAACCGATAGCAGAGTATATAATGCCTATTTGGCTGCTCACATTGTTGACTGCTCCCATTGGATGAGAACTTCCTCAGTGCCGTTCTGGTGAAGTCTGTGAAGGCCAGTAGATCTAAGAAGCAGCAAGGCACCTGGCTGACTTTCATCTTCGAGAATATCGCTCGCATACGCTGCCCCAAATAAGAATGATAAGTGCGGGGAAACCCTGTCAAATCGTTGCAGCCTGCAACATCCAAAATATACTTTTTTATTGAGCTGCTGATAGAACTACGTGGAATTTCCAATTGGGATTTAAAGGTATAGCAAACATAGAGGAGTTAGGATGAGAACGAAATATATTGGTAGTGAAAGGATGGATAGTGATGGGAACAGGAGCAGTGGTAACATGAGCGATGGAAACAGGAGAAATGAGAAAAGTATCTATGGTAAGATGAGTGATGGAAACTGGAGAAATGAGAACAGTATCAGTAGGAGCATGAGAGATGGAAGGAGAGCAATGCAAAGTAAAGCTTTGAGATATAGTCATGATAATTATGAAAATTAATTGATAAAATCAGAGTCTTACTCTTACCAGTTGGCAGATACGATAGACAGCTGAATCAGCAGGGAGATATGAAGCGATTTCAGCATCCATCCCATCTCCTCCATCGGTGAGGTTGGGCTTTCAAATGGCTTCAACCCCAATTAGTATGACATACGATGGCGATGTGCTATTACATGATATGGCACCTTTCCCGTTCCAATCGATATGCAAAATATTTGCTATTGTTCACAGACAGCTTGATGAAATTAAGCTAGACAACAAGTGTACATTGAGTGACACCACTAACTAGACTTGTCAGCCCTCTCGTGTTTACTCAGACGTTAGAGCAAAAATTGAATTGATTTCCTAATGGTGCTTCTGGCAGGCTGGTAGGCTGCTCATGTTGGTACTAATTTCTTTTTACTTTTTACTTTTATGTAATTGCTGTATTCAGCATTCCACTGTGAAGATCATTTAAACTACTTGTACCCTGGCTCCAAATATCTGCGGAACGAAGGCTTGCGCAGCGTGAAATACTGTTCCACTCCATGGGCTAGTGCAGCCGATTAATTCTTCACGCTATAAATATCGTATGCTCAGCGATTCGTCAATTACAGTTGATTGACTTCCTCTCTCTACCAGGTCGTTAGTATCCTTCTCAATAGTTGCATGCGCAGTTTGGGCATGAATGAATAAAGATACTGTTGTTGCTGATAATGACAGCTGAGGTTGATAGCTAGCTATTTTTTGGGGCTTGCTGAGAGACCAGAGGACTAGGAAGCTAGCAGTTGTCTGAGTGAGTACAATGCCACGTAACTTGATAACTGCAAAACTAATCACTTGGATTTGTACAGGTAAATGCAGCCGCAGTGTACTGGCTCACACAGCCATCCATAGGAAAAGGATATGAGCTATAGCTTGTTTGTGGCATAGAAGCTGTGGTTCCTCAACAGCTGATCTAATAATCTATAATAATAATAATCAATCATCTATTTTTGGTAGCAGTTTCTTCAGGCAGTTGTCGTCATTTCATCGCCTTCGGTAAAATACTGGCGTGTGATTGGATGATGGGCAACCACTCTGTGTATTATTTTGATCGGCATCTCAAATCTCGCTCTTGATTCAGTCTTTGGACTTGGATGTTGCGATGGCCAGGCAAAAACTAGTTTTAGAGCCAGGGTACATATCCCTTAAGTCAACCAGGAAGCCTCAAACTACCTAGGCACATTTTAAAAACAATCAAATCTCACTTATGAGAACCGAGGGATGATCAGCTTTACATGGGATCATTTGAAACGTAGGGCCCAAGCGCATGAAAGTCCCCCCTATAAAATGTTATATTATGAGCTACATTATGCGGGCCTATGTAGACTGTAATACTGTAAAGCCTTGGTATTCAAAGGCATTTAGACCAACGAAAAAATAGACATCGCCCTTTTCAGAGCTTACCGAGTTGAGCAAAACTGTTGTGTACGTACATCTATAGCTCAGCGCGAAGACGCACGTACATCTACAGGGATACTATAGGGATACAGGTTTTAAACTATGCCTTCTCAAAGTTGAGTAATACTAAATTTTCAGCATGCTTGGAAAGGATAGCTGACTGCTCTGACACTCAAAGTGTCACAAAACGTAACAGCCGCTTGATAAAGCCATTCAGAACAGAGAGTGCAGATACTACGGAAACTGCCAGAGTGTCATTGAAATTAATCAATAATTGGGAATATGTAATACAATAAAAAGTTGAAGAGAAGCTAAAAACTGGGGTTAATGCTTATCAAAGAGTGTATCAACAGCTCTATCTAATGCTGCTAACCAGCCTAATCTGAAAAAAAATACAAAAGTTACAAGTCTTATGTTATAGCGCGCTAAGAATATGACCTATGTGACCTGCGCTAACGCACTGAGCAGAGCGAGAGCTTTTTTGAATTTTGAATTATCATACTCTCTGCGGATGAGAAAGGTACGATCTGCACAAGATCAAGAGTGACAAGATATGATTCCTGCCATCCTGCATTGTCTATACTGTTCATCAGCATCTCTAGCAATACCTGATATTCATAGCTTTCCTGCTATAATACTATCATTCTTGCACCAATTAGAATAGTATGTTGTCTGAGCTCACTATTTGGCCAATTTTCGTACCCGTAAATCTGTTATTGTTCTTTTTGCCATGTTTGACTGCAAATGTATAGAGAAATTCATGGAGTCAAAGTTGATTTCGATGTATTTGACCACAAGTGATGATCATGCGTGACATGCAGTTTGGAATGTCACAAATTAGTACCAACTTTTCCCAGAAGGTTTCCCAAGTGGGAATATCTCCAAAGGTTTTTGAAAGTTTCAGTCTGTAAATGGTACCTGCTGAACTGCATGACTCTGACCAAAACTTTACAATCGGTGATTTCTATCACCGCCTTGTGACCACTCAGTCACTTTGCAAAAAGAATAAAAAGTATAAAAAATAAATCAATGTCCTGTGCGCATGAGTTGCTTTTAATTGATCACTCTGTGACACTGAGTAATGTGTATGACCTCTCACAAGTGCTTAGGACACTTGAGATTGATCTGAATGTTGAAATTGTTATTACCTGCGGAGTGGCTGTTCTCATGCTTTTTTCAAATCACCGGTTCTCTAATGATTATTTTACACATGGAGGGGAGTTCTTTGTTGTACTATGAAATCTATGCTGTTTCGGTGCACACCAATTGAACCTTGCGCAAACTATCCTGCATCCTCACTCTCCTGCAATTGCTTCAGAAAGACATTTAACAAATGATACTGAAGCGAAACACTTAACGGGGAGCACAGAAGCAGATGATGAAAGTGAGGATCTTGGTACTGAGCGTGATGATTCTGCAAACCTCAGGCTCAGTGTGGTGAGGATATTTAGTCCATTATAATCCCATATGACTCGCTATCAGGAGCCGGCACTTGAGATGTTAGTTTGCTGCGACCTCACTTTTTCGAGCTGGCAGTTGCCTCATTCTGAGACGACGTCTACCGCAGCGGATTATAAGAATGGAAATTAATGAGATATTTGCGCTAGAGACAGGTTAATTTATTTTGTGATTCTCAGCCATTCTGCTTAGCAGTCTGGCCGTCTGTCTGTTCTGTTTTCTATGGTGTTTTGCTTCATATTCCAAAGCTAGTCTAATAAGCTGGAAGCGTATCCTCCAGTCCCCCTATGACTTCATCTAAACTAGTGGTAGTAGGTGTGTCACTGTGCATGCGCTGAATAGTGGGCAGAATTATAAAGCTCAGTGCTACAGATATGACATATTGAATTATATAGGAAATTTGGAACATATCTGCTTATTCACTCCTCTCCTTTCAATTACTGTTTCCTTTCCCATTTCTCGTTCCCCTTTCCATCATACATGATAAGTAATTAGGACGGGAAACGCTGGAAGTTTAGTTTTTCTGAACTTTTAGTAGTCATAGCTCTGAGCTCCTAGCCCCGCAGGTAGGATCTGGCCATGTCTGAGCTCAAATCAGCAGGATCTAACCAATAATCTGCAGGAAAACATTAGGAGATCAATAATAGCAATTTTTTTCCAAATTCTGACTGCAAAGATGCAGGAAGCTCCCAGTAAATATGGAAGAATTATCACGCGCTGTGTTTCCATTTTTACGAATCAACTTGAAATCTAACGGTAATTGAAGCATAGAAAGTTGATTCGTTCGAAACCATCAACCTTTGGCCAATCGGGTTTATGCATCTGAGTTCGTTCAGATCTATCAATGCTTTCAAAAAGTGGAAACAATGCACTAAAATCTGTCTATGTACTAGGACTAGTTCACTTCATTTTTTCGGACTGCGGCTGTTCAAGCGCATCCTGTGATTGGTCAGCACTAATTATCTGAGCGGTTCATCCACCCGCACTCATCTGGTTGCGGTTATCTATTTCGAGTTCATTCATAAGGATGGAAACACAGACCACAAAACTCGAAAGCCTGATCGCGCTGATCGATTCAAAACGTGCAAGCCTAGTGATGTATGGTTTCCATTCCCTCTACATCCCCATTCACTCCTCCTTTTCCATTAACCCCTACGTCTCTCCCTCTGTACCCCTTCATCTCTGCTCGCTTATCTCAGTCGGTTCACTCCTGACCGTCAATATTATTAAATCCCTTGTTATCCCTTTTCCAATGCCTCTGAATGCTCTTCTACTTCCAGCGCTCTGTGATCTAACTATGCGTGCTAACTGCAGTACATGCAGGGTTACTCTACTTGCTAGGTTGGACCGGTTCGGAGCTGTGACAACGTTGGGAACGAACTTTGGATCCCATTCTATAAATGACATCATCGAGGATCAGAGTAGCCCAGGATCTCTGCTGCTGATCAGAAATGTGGGCATTGATCGACTTCACACTAGTGGAATCAGAGAAACTCTGATCTCATGGCTAGATACAGTAATGTAAGCTCATCACAAACTATTGAAACAACTTGAGCGGTGGCAATTACGTGGTCTCATTCTGAAAAAGAGCAGATTAGATTAATTATCAACAACATGTTCCTCGAACTGACAACAGACCTAGAGCAACGCTTTTTATGACACCAAAAGACGCCCAGCATTGTAACACTTCCATTTCGCAAAAATCCTCGTACTTCAGTTTTTCAATGCTGTAAAACAAAATCTTACTTGCCATTCGATAAACTTCAGTGGACAGTGTGATCGTGAGTCATATCTTCTTAAATGGAAAAGTGTGAGTGACCGCTTCTATCTGACCCAAGCGACACTTACACATTTGGTTGAGATATCAAACGAAATAGAAGAAAATCTATGAAATCATATAACTATACTGTTTCACTTCCACTTCCACCTTCATTTTCACTTCCACTTTCATTTTCACTTCCACTTTCATTTTCATTTCCACCTTCATTTTCACTTCCACTTTCATCTTCACTTCCACTTTCATTTTCACTTCCACTTTCATTTTCACTTCCAATTTCAATTTCACTTACAGTTCCACTTCTACATTCACTTTTACTTTCATTTCCACTTTCACTTTCACAACCACTTTTAGAATTAAAAATGTCGAAGCAAAGCTTTGTGTGAAACCTCGCTTTTATGATAGCAAGTGGGAAATGCGGGCAACGCTTATGCCTTTTTCAAGGATCTAAATCTGATGACCATTCCCAAGCGTGTGCATGCAAGAATGCTGGAAATATTTCACTCTTCTATCAGATGGTTTCAAAAACACCAGTGTTTAGTGGCAAAAACATAATAAGTGCAGGCAAAAGCCAGTATAATACAGACGCAACACTAAGATAAGATTATGGCTTTACTGTTAGCTTGAGATGAAGTTTACCACAGTTCAGAGTTATCCATTTTTAGATACCAGGTCGGGTTCTTGAACGAGTCCATACTGCTAGTCAACTTCTATAACTCTCATTGCACAATGATGATAACAATGGATGACAGGAAACTTTCAGGTTATATGGGTGAGTGTGGCACAATCGGTTACCACAATGAAGATCATCGAGTTAAAGTGCGTATGAAACATCCAATTGGAGTAGCTGTGAGCGAAGACAATGTTTTTGTCTCACTGAACATAGACAGACGGGTCTTGAGTATGGATAAACAGACAGAAGTCTGTACGTTACGAGTGGAACTCACCGTACCCGTCAGATACCTGGCCTATGAGCCAGTATTGAATACACTCTACATCGGACTCAATAACGGAGTCGCCTTCAAGACGCTTGATGACCCGTCAAAGTCTGGCTCCATTATGGTAAACGCAGCAGGAGATGGGACTGGAAGCTTTGATTCGACTGGTTTGGACAATGCCCACGGCTTAATTACGCTGGATCCACGTCATCTGATGATGTCCGATCTCGGCAACAACAGGTGAGATTAAAGCTAGCTCCATCGTATCTGCAAAAAAACCCATTGCACCAGTTTAATCCCTGCTCAGTCAGTTGGGTCAGAGAACATGTGAGCAATTCCTAGCAGAGCAATGAGAGATTCATAAAAGCAAGCAGGGAAAAACCATTGCAATGGTTTAATCCCTACTCAGTCAGCTGTCTTCTAGTCAATTGCTATATATTGCAGCCAGAATCTTCTCTGCGAAAAGCAGATTCCCTTATTCTACCTAACGACCCTTGTGACCCTGCATGACAAAATCTGAACACAAGAGAAACCCCAACCGAACATCCAAACAGGTGCAAAAATCCGAACGGTTCCGCTAAAATCCGAACAGTTGAGACCCCTGATATGGCCAGCATTAATTATAAATAGGCCAAACTAAGTAGTGAAGAGTATGCACTGAAAGTTAGGTAGCGTGCTATCGACTGAAATGCCTGTGCAGCATATGCGCACATATCACTGCGCATGTGCCAGCAAGAACTGTTAGTTGCGCATATTACCGGAGATTGACACAAGCGGCAAGTTCCAAGTAAAACGAATACATTTTTAGATTCTCAATTTTATTAAAGCATGTGGTCATCCTACAGCATCTATCTTCATAAATATGGTTGCTCAATAGGTTTTCCATGAAATCTCCAAGTTTCATGTATCTGCCTTAAGTTATTATCGAGATATTTGTGATAAAGTTCACAGCCCTCATGGAAAACTTTTCCAGCGTTGAGTCTCAAATATAGCGCTAATTATGACGTCAAAATTTTCAAGCGGAGTTGAATCAACAATGAGCGGTTATAAAAGCTAGCACCGAAAACGACTGGTTTCAAAACCTGAGATTGCAAAATCACCGGGCTAAAATCTCTTTGTACTTCACCAGTGTTGCCAAATATCTCTTCTTGCATCTGGCAGGGAATCATTGCATTATTTCCCGGTGATATTTCTGAATTTCCGATCAAAAAAACAAAAGTTTTCGAGTAGCAGTAGTTCGGCTCAATGTCAAGGTCAAATGAACCTTGCTTGTGATTGTTGCCCACTCGCACTTAGTGTAGTTTACCTACTAGTGCTCACGAAGACGGACATTTCTATCAGAATTGAATTGGGAGGCTGTTGTTTACGAATAAAATATGAGCTGGCTAAATCAATAGGCCATTATTCTATAAATGGTGGAAGAGCAGTAATGTCTGCAACAGCTAAGTGCATTACTGCGGGCAGATCTTTAGTTTCCCTATTCGCAATTCAGCCAGACTGCACCTCTGGGTCGGATGTATGAATTCCAATACAAGGTGAGCAAAGTTTGTCAACATGCAATTGTTTTGCTGGTTTTGCCAAATCTCTTTACGATAGGAATGAAAGATATCTTAGACAGCAATTGTCTCTGGCTATGCCAATTGCATTGTGTAAGCAGCTGTAAATTCTTTGAAGCAAAAATCCAAATGGTAACTTAGTGGGGAAACTTGCACCCAATACCTCCAACCAAGAGTGTACCAACAAGTACCGGTCTGATTGTGGGTCTGATTATGGTTATGGACGCCAAGCTTTTGGTTTGTATTAAGCTGCAAAGGCCACCACTGTACCTAAAATTGCTTTTTTTATCTAAGCTTTATATGTTGATTATCAATCAGACTCTTCCATGCTGGATGCTATATTTATCCATAGCGACTCCTTGTTCGTACACTGAGTACACAGAGCAACATTTATAGAAGTGATCCAGAGCTTGCATATCCTGGAATGCACTATTGGGAACAGATACCAATGACTATGTTAATACACAGTTCCACCATGTGGAATTGGAATTAACGATCTCAGGCTTGTGAACTTCTGTGTCAGTAATCTGCCACGGCCTGAGATGAAAGTTTCGACCAAACCCGTGATGTACAATTACTAATATCTTCTGATCCAGTGGAGATTTTTCCTTCAAACTTTCAGTGATGCGAGGAAACATATGCAGCAAGCACATTCGTGAAGATAGAGACTGTAGGATGACCAAATGCTTTTAATAACATATTTATCCCTGAACAGTATGATGCACTTAGGGTTTTAGACTCCTGGGTAGCAGAGAGGTAAAAATACTGGCTTTTGTAATTCCCTTGTCAACATTCATACATCAGCACCTGCGGTAGTGTGCGGGAGTGTGCGGGAGTGTGCAGAAGTGAGCGGAAGTGTGCGGAAGTGAGCGGAAGTGTGCGGAAGTGTGCGTGAGTGTGCGGGAGTGAGCGTGGATAGGCGCGGGGGTATGTGCAAAAATCAACAGGAGAATGACAAAAATCAAAATTCTAAATGGTCTTGAGGAGTTAGAGGAGACCTTCATCATGCTGAGAGAATTCTCTGCTAGTTTTACACAGGCAACAAGAAGAGTCATATCTTGGAGCCATTTCGCCCGTTCACTGATTATTATTCAACTCTTAGGAATAGTTTCAGTAATATAAAGTATGTATATAAACGTAAGTGGCATTAAATTATATTTTATGTTATATCATATTATATAAAGTATGTGTATAAACGTAAGTAGTAATAAATTATATTTTATGTTATATTATATTATATAAATTATGTATATAAATCTATTTTTTTATACTAAAATAAGCTTCTTCTCCACCTTTAAGCTGTTTGTTGTGTGATTAAGCATGGATAAGTAAACTGGAGGTATAACTTAGGGCAACAACTTTTGACCTTGGTGAATCCCTCATGGCAGTGTCTGCAATTGCTCGTATTCACTCAAAAGCGTTTGCCCACAATTTCAAGCGTGTGCTTTTGTATGATACAGTCTCTTGACCGCCTTCGTCGTTCAGTAGGACACTTCTTAAGACCAAAAGCAAATGTAGGCAACAAACTGGTTCATCAAAAACGCGCATGCGGCAGTTGCTAGCCCATCGGCAAGAGATTCATGAAACCCCAATGTTTGGAGACATTTGAATTGTTTTAGGTTGTTACTGATAGACATCCTGAACCAGTTCACGACTCAGATCTGCGCTGGCATAAGTCAATCTGCAAGGTCTGGTAGCTGGGAGACTTGTATAATGTCGGAGGGTAAAGGAATACTGTTCTATGACAGTGGAATATACTTCTCCTCAAAAGCAGTTGATGGCCACTCGCTTATGCTATTGTCAGGTTAGTGTTGGTTTTGCTCATCAGTGCTGCTCTAATAGGCTCAGAGAGGTTTCAGGTGGCCAGTGGAGTCAGAAATGACCCAATGGTGACTTTTTTGGCTTGTCAAGATGCCACATAGAGTTAAAAATCACCATTGGGGGTCCTACATGTCAACTATAATGGAAGAGAACCAGGTTTCACTTGAACATGTATATCTCTCTTAATTACCAAGCTACAACTGCATCTCATTCAAAAGGAGGAAGTAGTTCTATCTAATCAATTCATGAATTAAGATCTGTAAAAGCTGACCATCGGTCTATTATGGTAGCACTGATCGCCAGAATGTTTTGGAGGGGATGTGAAAATAGCCTTGCAACAATCCTGACTGTATCTAGGGAATAAATGAGTAGTTTAAGAGCTGGTGCTGACAATATCATGACTCAGCTCGTCATGTGGAAATGCAAGAGGAATTTTCATGGTTTTTGCCATTCTCCTGTTGATATTGGCACTAACTCCCGCACCTATCAGCGCACACTCCCGCTCACTCTCACTCACTCTCGCTCACTCTCTCAAACTCCCACTCACTCTCTCACACTCCCACTCACTTTCGCACGTGCTGATGCACGAATATCTACTGGAGAATGAGAAAAGCCATTTTCAGAATTCTGAATGTTTGTTATACGCTTTGCGCACTTCGATAGCGGAAATGTGGGGAACACTTAAGCCAGGGATACACAGAGCGATGTTTACATTGTTTCGATGCTTAATGATCCAAAGGGTCGGAATTGTGTGGTGGCTACACATAGCAGCTGGTCGACCAAGTACATAAGACCTGTTCAGCAAGCATGGTTATAGTAGACAAAGGGAAGTGTTTTGGCTCCAGTGATTTACTGAAAATTGACCAATTACAAGGTGCATCTGGACCTAGCGTTGGCTTGATTTCAAACATCTCCGAAATGCATCGTTTGGCTAAGCGAGCATCAGAAAACAGCAGCCCAACACTGTGGTCAACCACGTCGCTGGCCTATCTGACGCAAACATCGCTATATGTAGCCACGGCTTAAGTGTGCCACTCTCGATTATCTTAATTCAACATTTAAGAGCTTTGAGTATGTGGTGAGTGGACAAGCCTGTAACTCCAAATGTGCCTTGCGTACCAGCTGCTCAGATACATCTGTTCCATTATTGGAAAGTTGCTGTTACAAGCACTCCAGAGTTTCACGCCTTTTGGCTATAGTCGTTTATGCACAGGAAGTTGTTTCGAGCCCTTTTCATTGGTCGTAGAAAAGGAAATCAATTTTGATTTCTTCTATCTTTGTTCAATATAGTTTCAGAGGCAGCGAGGAATCAACTCTGCACCAGAGTCATTACATTTCCTCTTACAACATCAGATGCCCTATGTCTGTACTACTGCCACCAGATAGCGGAATGCTCTGAAATTTTGTATCTGATCGAGACTAGGTCCTGTCTCATAGCAAACCCGTCGCTGTCACAATTCACCGAGATGTGCATTGAAGACGGATATGTCTACATCAATCGCTATAAAAATTTGTAACAAATATCTCAGTACTTACATGTGTATAGAGCTGTATGTGAATACTATTGTATTAGTTTTCCTCATTGAGGTATTTATACATCGTAAAGCAGTGAAGCACGACCTTTCGTCAAACAAGCTCATTAACAATAAATGTTTCCCCTACTGTGCTGTGCATGGTAAATTGAGACAATATAATACTAGGCAGGGCAGATATAATGCTGCGTGGGAGTTGCCTACTCAACAATAAAGATGTTTGGTGTTCATTTTTTGTTTTGTTTTAGTTTTGTTTTTTGTTTCTCGTCCGCAATTATAGACCAAGAACCCATTTTATTGGGGGGATGAACTTTCAGGAGCAGCACTCACATACAACACAGGCAATGGTACTGCTCGCCATCTCTTGTAGGCCGATTTCATGGTGACTTACTGGGAACATATTTGAATATAACCTCTATAACTGCACTGACAAATTCAAGAGAATGGTGACTTTTGTATCGGCTCCTTATGCCACATAAAGTTGAAGACACCCAGCGCTCCAATAACAGGAAATAATTAGGTTAGAGACTAAGGAGAAAACTTGTTGGAAATACGAGGAATAGATATTTCTGAAGAAGATAGAAATGAGAGGTTTTTAAACAAACATTTTTAACGCAAGTGACTTATAGCTAGTCGCTAGTCTTGAAGGGCACATATACCAAAAAAGAAACTACGATCGGAAGCAGAGCTCTCCATTAGTCACACCTGCTAGCACTTGGTGTGTGACAACAGGATGTCATTCGCTAAGTATAACATTTTCTGCTTGTGGCATTTCTCGTGACTCATGGGCACTGAAGTGTATTGAAATTATGGGAAACATACCAGGGAGTCTGCTAGTTGACCTGCTCATTCAACACTGCTCTCTTAGTAGCTATTTCACCCAGCTACTTCAAATTAATGAGTGATTCAGTGCATCTATACTCAAAGCATACAAATACACCTCACTTACGATAACCTCAAAAACTGCACCTGAGCATGAGTTCAACATCGACGACTTTCTGCTCGCGAATTGCAGGCAGTCTTTTACGCTTAAGATAATATTTAAGTTATTTGGAATATGGACAATATTGGATCAAGGCACACCAATCACTAATCAAAGAGACTCGTATTACTTTATTCAACATTATTTTTTATCATAAATATTTGTTTATCGATCACTGCTTCCGTCACTGTCAGATATCACCAAGAAGTAGGAGATAGCTCAGTGGTAGAGTCTGCACCTCGAGACACGCAAGTGTTAAGAGGTTAGGGAGTCAAATCCAACTAGGCCCTCCTGCTGGGCCCTCGTGCCACAGATGTGCTCTGACCTGCCTAGAAACTGAGAGCAACCTGGCGCCGCATATGGCAGCCTTGCTCTTAAGGCATTTTATTTCTTAGTGCGCAAACATGGAGACGGCCTCCCGATTTAACACACCTTTAATGGACATATTGAGATGGTTATGTCTACATCAGTCAAAACGGATCTACAAAACAAGCGTTTCAGTGTGCACTTTAATCTGAATTTTAATTTCAATGACGTATGAAAACTGCTGAGTTTAGGTATCATAATGAGGCATTTCTAATCACCAGAATGTGGTAAAGAACAGTCATTATTAAATAAGCCGGCATGCAAGAAATAGGAATGCCTCTATCCTGCACCCTGCATGAACTCATTCACCCTGTGGCTGCTATAATTTGTGGGAATGGTATGCTCAACGACACAATACTTCAATTGCTATGTTTCATCAATTTGTCTCATTACCACTCCCTTCTGCAATATTTTCAAGCATATTTGAGAATGCTTGGGATTTAGTTTACAGTCAGTAATTGCCGAGAAAAAATTGCGCTAGCACTAGAATATTCTGCTCTTTGGGTACCTCCAGCCGTCAGATGTCAGAAATACAAGACTTGTGATTTGTCAACCACATCTGAGCATTTGCTTGTCTCATGAGGTAAACTCAGACTACATTTTCATTGAGGCACACCGAGATTGTGCTGACGCAACCACAAAAGGAGTACAATGCAAGCGCTTGGCAAACACAACTCAACCCACTAAAGCTGTTGCTTTTTTAAGTCCTTCCCAACTCTCGCCATCAATTACAGCTTTTCAATTGCACTGATTTTGATGCCGTATCAGTGGTCGTCAGTGTTGCTTAAAGTGAGACACCAGCATACATGCAGCGTTCTGTTGCGTTTCCAAGATTTTACTAAGTCGCAAGACTATTGAAAGAGTCGCTTTTTGCAACAAGAATCTCAGGTTTGGTCACCTCCAATGTGGAAAAATATTAAAGGGCTTGAAAGCAAAGCTGTTTCTATGCTTTTAGACAGTGAAAGTTCTCAAGACTGCTAGCTCAGTACAACTGGGTTGTCATTCAATAGATATTGTATGGTAAGATATAAAACTCGCAACAGACTGCCAATTAAATTTCTATGTTTATGTTGACAAGATGGAGCGCAAGCTACATGCACCGATTCACTTTCTACACCGCTACTGTACCACATCAATGGAAATGGTTATATAGAGCGCAGCACTCTCTGTCATTGCGTCTGAGTGGAAACAGTATCTGAGCATTACCGAAGGCTTTAGCTGATCACAATTATGCCATAGCATAGCAGAATCGAGAGTCGGGTCGCACTATGATCCTGACATACCACCTGTGTAGCACCTGCGCATATGAAACGGCACACTTGCAGACAGCGAAGTAAAAAAATACCATCACATTGAGCACAACTTACATTGATTACGGATTGATTGCTGTCCAAAGCTGGGTAGCGTAGATAAGCATTCACAAGTGTTTATGTCTCTCGAAGTTGATATGGCGGATTTCCTGTCGCATAAAATTTGACAATCAGAATCAATGAAAACTTCAGTGCCAAGGTTCAAGTTTCAATATCGCTGCCTCATCCCTGATGTGTTTCTATACACCAATCTCATTTCATAACGGACAATGTAATCCTCATTGCGCCATTTTTTATTAATTCAGCTTCATGCGATATCAATCCCAGTCAATATCACTCACTGCCATGCAAGGAACCCAAGGTAAGCTTCACTCATGGTACTGCTGTTGGCATGTGTGACAGACGGTCACGGAATGGATGTCAGGATATTGACACTGAGCCTCTTGATTCTGCGAGCATCAGCATCGCCATGGTAACGTATTAACAGGATTTACTTATTCTCATCATCATAGGATGTTGATACCTCGGTCAATTGCTCACCGCAGTCGCACTGACTGCACCACCTTTGCTTTCTGGAACCAAATGTATCAAAATGGACGATAAGAGGAAAGCTGTGTATTACTTTGAACATAGAAGCTCTAACAACCTCAAGGTAATGGCCATACTAACGATGCAAAGAAATCTCTATTGCAGTGGAACTGATTGCTCCTTATGTTACAGACAAGCTCGAAAGAAATCGCTAAACGTTCCAGGTGTTATCATTAAAAATTCTGCTGATCTGTGCAAATGCTTTATAATAATATTCATAATATTTGGACCTTAATACTTGGGTCTGCATTAGATCTGAGGACTGAAGCCCGAATCCTTTATCTGATGTGCCTCATTTTATAATGCTAAACATCGTGATCAGCGATATTGCCATTCATTTACTTTACTGGGGCTAATATCTTGATTTCATAGGAATGCTAAAAGCAGCAACCGCTTTTCTCGCTAATTACTAACTTTGCTTGGTATTATATAAGCCACTATTAACATACTTCAAGCCTGTTTTTAGCCATATTACAATATAAAAGAAACCGCATTGGCTTTTGTCATTCTCCCGTCGATATTTGTGCATCAGCATGAGTGGGAGTAACGGGGAGTAAGGGGGAGCAAGCACGGATAGGCGTGGATAGGCACGGGAGTGACCGCGAAAATCAGCAGGAGAATGGAAAAAAACACTGCATTTTTACTCTTCTATCGGTTTTCGTGCCAGTTCGGTAAATGCTAGGGTTAAGCTTAGATTAAAGCAGGCATCAGTATGACGAAAGCATACTAAGTGTGGAAAGAAGCCGGCATAACACTGGCGTAACACCGGTGTAACACCAACACATGATTCTGGAACGCCCACCGATAGAAGAGTGAAGAATAACGAAGAAACAACTATCTGGCGGTTGCATTATGGAAGGTGTTGGTTGGCGAACAATTGATCATCACAATTACGCTCTGTACCGCATGAAATTATTTATAGAATGAGTAAGCTAACTGCTGATATTTCTCTTTCTTCAATATACATCCAGGGTTTCTCTATCCGACAGGTTGGAGAGACTGGGCGACGTCATGCCGCTGGCGAGTAACTTTGGATCTCGTCCTATATATGACATCATTGAGGACGAGAGTAGCCCAGGATCCCTACTGCTGATCAGAGATAAGGGTATTGACAGACTCCCCACTAGTGGGATCCGGGAAACTCTGCTTTCCTGGCCAGCTACAATGATGTAAGCTCATCATACGCCGACAGTGTCTCAGAATTGCCTTTTTCAGTATAGACTATGTTTTGGCAGCACGACGCAAGAGCCGGTTCAGGCTAGCACCACCCCGCTTTAGACTCCGTCAAAAAAGTTTGCCCCAACTACTGTAAACGTGGTATTGATTGCGGGATAAAGTATAACGGTTTTAAATGGGGACAGATGATACTAGTTGTAACAATAACGGATTAGGATGAGTGACATATGGGCTTACTAAGCTCGATATAACTAGATAACTTTGCTGAGCAACTCGTTTTAAATCCTATAAATAGAACCTCATTATAATTACCACATTTACAGTATCGTTGGTTTTTGTCATTTTCCTGTCAATTTTTGTACAGACTCCCACGCCTATCCATGCTCACTCCTGGCCACTCCTGCATGTGTTGATGCACAAATATCGAAGGGGGGTATGACAGAAGCTGTATTTCTTTCTGAAGACTAGTACATAGATAAAGAAACTCGCTCAGCAACACAAACTGCAGCTGAGCAATCAGTAATACATTAAACAGATCTAAGTTGCCCTTTAGATATTCAGACAGCTCTGAGCGCATGACTTTTGCATCTTTAGTAGAAAAAATTCTGGATCCGCCCCTGTGATGGAAATGTGTGTTCTAGTCTATTGAGCAGATGCTAAATCTATAGGAAAGTTCCAAGATGCTTTCCTAAAGCACTATATTCACCAAAAGATAGAGCTTACTACACTTACTACAAAGTTTTCCTTTTTTAGATATCAAGCTGGGTTCTTGAACAAGTCAGTACTGCTTGTCAACTTCTATAGCTTTCATTGTACAATGATGATAACAATGGATGACAGGAAACGGTCAGGTTATATTGGCGAGTGTGGCACAATTGGTTACCACTACGAGGATCATCGACCAGAAGTAAAAATAAAACATCCAGTTGGAGTAGCTGTTAGTGAAGACAGTGTGTTCGTATCACTACAAGCAGACTGGAGAGTGCTGAGTATGGATAAGGAGACAGAAGTCTGTATGCTGCGAGTGGAACTGCTTTTGAGTGTAGGATATTTGGCTCATGAACCAGTTTTGAACTTTCTTTACATCGGACTCGCGAATGGAGTCGCATTCAAGATGCTTGATAATGATTCAAAGACTGGCACTATTCTGGTAGACAGAAATGGAGGAGGGATTGGTAGCTTCGCCTCAACCGGTTTCAAGAGCGTATTTGATATCGTTGTGCTGGATGTTGAACATCTGATCGTGTCTGATAGCGGCAACAACAGGTGAGTCTTGTTTAATATAAATCTTGGGAAGTTATCAATTTCCTGCTCTAAACATTCTTGAAAAATTATTCAATTATTCTTAAAAAGTTCCTAAGTAGTCTTGAAGAATTCTTAAGAAATGTTCAATGTTTCTTATTTTGAAAAATTTTGAAGTTGAGAAATAGACAACCACCAATTCTTGTTCTGTCGAGATTTCGCTCCTGTCGTGTCCCTCAACTCACCGCCTCCATAGCAGCGATCTATTATAAAAAATCGGCATCTTTTACTCTCAAGCCATGGCTACACAGAGCGAAGTTTTCGTCGTTTAGGCCAGCGATGCCCTGTTACTTAACATCTGTTCAGCAAGCATGGTCATGGTAAACAAATGGAGGTGCCATGGCTGTCTCCATTCATACATATGGCTCCAGTGATTTCGCAACCACTAACAAGAAATCCACCAATGAGAAGGCGCATTTGGACCTAGCGTCGTTTAGATTTCGAACAGGTCCGAAATGCGTAGCTGAGCTTACCGAGCATCAGAAAACAGGTGCTCAACGCTGTGGTTGACCGTATCGCTGGCATTAATTGGCTCTAATGACGCAAATGTTGCTCTGTGTAACCACGGCTTTATGGAGGCATGTGGGGACTATTCATGCGGTGACAGTGTTAAGCCAGTTTTAGTCCACACTTAGTCAAAACTGACCAAACCTGACCGCTTTTGCGCACTTATGGGTACCAGCCATCAAACCAGCCAATCAGTGCGCTAGTCCTTATTACAGGATAAGGACCAGCTATTGCCTATCTCCAGTAGTAGATTCAAGGGGAGGTAATATCTAAAACAGCATTTCGGCTAATACGTGGGATATAGGTAGGATAACTCCCTATTCATGATCAGACAGCCCTTCTCTTGCTGATTCCTCTGATACCAGGATGTCCTACCATTATATAACCACCTTAAGCTTAACACTGGTGCGCTTGAATAGATATACATGTCAACATAAGAGCGAGAGATGATAAAAAATTGATCAAGGGGTAGCTTTTACAATTGGCAAGAGGAGCCGAATAAGACTTAAGTAGTGGTTGGTTTATGTACACAACGCTCTTGGTGGAAAAGGTCTTCATCATCTAGTGATGAGCAGGTTTCCCTCCTTGGGAAGATTTTTATGTGAAGGCAAAGAATCCTATGATATCTGATGAATCGCAGTAGGAGATGAGAGATCGCTGTCTCTAATGTTAGAAATTACTCATGAGTTTAATGTGTAGTATGGAGTGTATCTCATATCGAAGATGAAAACTTTTAGCCTCAGCACTAAATTAATTCTCAGAGCACAAAACTAGCGGTGAGGAGAGTCCAACTAATGCAAGGAACTGCGGATAGTTCATAAAATTAAATACTATATTCTTCTCGTCATTATTCCTATTATTTCTGTTATTTCTGTATTTCTATTATTACTGTAAACTGATAGAAGTTTTTGTCATTCTCCTGCCGATTGTCATGCACACTCTCTTGCACATTCCTATGTACCACAGCATGTGATGATTGTATGCGTGTCGATGGGAGAATGATAACAGCCCGAAACACTGTAGCTTTTTGCACAAAACCCTCATTTGCATTATCAAATTTTAATTTTAAGCCGTTTCTTTCGAGGGCATCTGTGACATAAAGAGCTATCAGAAATAAAGCGTTTGACTTTAATCTCATTTTCTTCTTGTTGATATTATAGCTGCTATTGCAAAGTCACTAAAACTTCTATTTTTACGGGACAATGACCTCATAAAGGTTTTGTGTAAGAATTTCCTAACCAAAGCATGCAAGGTTTAGACAAAATTCGTTACTAGATAAACCTTCCTAATATCGCTCCATGAAATATTAACTGAAAAGTCTGATATAGAAGACAAAATCATAGCAATCCAAATATTTTTTCTTTCAAGGTTGGTTCTAATAGACATAGCGGGCCAAGTGACAACTCAGATCTGCACTGGTGAGAGCTCGCATGCAACGTCTGGCAGCTGGGAGACGTGTGAGATAGCTTATAGTGCGGGAATGTTGCTATACGAAGGAAGACTATTCTTCTCATCCATTGCCGCTGGCGGCTACACCTTGATGCAATTGGAAGGTTGGTTTTGTTGACTAAAATTTGAATACGAATCTCTAGTACGTTATATATCGCAGGTACTAGTAGGTGTAATGGCGTTCGTGAATCTCCCATCTCTCTACCATAGATTACCCGTCATTGCCGTCACGTGCTCTCAAGCACCTGCATGTAGTGTTTTGCTATTCTCTTGCTCCCACAAGTATTTTTGTGATTTAGATTTTTGCCCACATTAGTTATGAAACACTTTTTATAACCAAAATCAAAGCCAGAAATGAACTCAGTGAGAAAAATAGACATGGAGCGAACAACGAGCAATACAACTAAGTTTTAGCCAGCTGCTTGCAAGCACACACAGGCAGTTGAAGGCATAGCGACATTATATTCACCAAAACTGATATAATGTATCAGTTTAGGGGCTCGGCTCATGTTGCCTTCAGTTTCCTGCATAGTCTGTGATATAACCGCACAGTCGCTGCCTTATTTGGGATTTGGTGGTCCTGGAAGACCAACCTAAGACCTCAGGTCACCTCATGGCTTTCACAGCACTGTCTAGCCTGTGGTTGAATATCAAATCTGTTTTACCTTCATTTTTACTCAATTTAGTTTCGGAGGCAGCTCCGAATCAACTATGCACCAGAGTACTTTCAACCCCTATTACGACATCAGATGCCCTGTGTCTATACTACTGTCGCCGGATACCGGAATGCTCTGAGATCGTGTATCTGATTGCGACCAGTCGATGTCTCATAGCCAACCCGTCACTGTCACACATCAAGGAGAAGTGCTATGAAGATGGATATGTCCGCATCGGTCGAGAAAAAATGGATGGCAATTAGAGCTGTAACGATTCCCGTTAACCAACCAAATATTAGCCTTTATTTAACAAAACATACATGAGCATCCACATGTTATTGCGTAATCCTCAAGCCATGGGTATCAATACTTATTGAGAGGTGAAGGTAAAGGTCATTGTCACTGCCTTTTATTATTTAAGTGACAATAGATTGGGCACAGGGGTTTTTATCTTTCTCCTGTCGGTATGTGCGCCACTCCTGCACCTGCATGCCGACTCCTGCAAGTGCCTGCAAGTGCTGCATGCACAAAGATCTACAGAATAATGACAAATGACTGCGGTTTTTTTTCATTTTTTCATCAATAGAAGTGATTGCTCCTTTACTTCCCTCACAATATTAATAGACATTAGGTTCTGCCTTATCTGACTCCCCTGTCGATTTTCCCTCACACTCCCACACAGGTGAAAATTGACAGGGAAATGACCCACTAAACTATTAAGGTATGCAGTAGTGGTGACATCACTTCCATAGTGCTAGAACAAGTAGATAAGTACCTGCCACTGTTGGAGGAACTGAGAGGAATGAAATACGATCGATGGAATCAGAGAAACTCTGATCTCATGGCCAGATACACTAACGCAAGCTCATCACAAACTGTTGAAACAACTTGAGTGGTGGCAATTATATGGTCTCATTCTGAAAAAGAGCAGATTAGATTAATTATCGACGACATGTTCCTCGAACTGACAACGGACCTAGAGCAGCACTTTTTATGACACCAAAAGACGCCCAGCATTGTAACACATCCATTTTGCAAAAATCCTCGCACTTCAGTTTTTCAATGCTGTAAAACAAAATCTTACTTGCCATTCGATAAACTTCAGTGGACAGTGTGATTGTGAGTCATATCAGATCTCTCTAGGCGCCAAGCTAGGCGGCCGTGTGTTTGAGAGTTCTCTAGGATCTAGCATGAATAGCCTTACAGCTATTACTTTAGGATGGATAATACTCTCATCAGACATAGTGGAAGAAACCTTCTGAGCTACAGAAATCTGCCCGTACTCAAGATTATATGGTTCAACCAATTTAAAAGAAGTCTTAAGGAGGCTACACCAGCGATAATATGAGCTAAGAAGAGAGGGAAAAGATCAGGATGGAAAGTGAGACTAAGCCGTCAAGGTACCAAAACTCCATTACCTGCTATTTTACTTACTAACGCCTGCTCACTGAGCAACAAGATTGATGAGCTATGGAGCTTACTTAGCTCCAACCGCCTCAAGTACACAGCAGTGCTAGCTGTCGTAGAGACCTGGCTGAAACCTGAAACTAGCGATGCACAGATCGCCTTAACTGGCTTTACCATCCATTGAGCGGACCCGACGATTCATTCTGGGAAAGCAAAAGGAGGCGGAATAGCAATATACCTCAATGACAGTTGGTCATCAAACAGCATCATCACCGCCACCATCTGCAATCATGACGTTGAAATGCTCTCATTTAAATGTCGCTCATTTTGGCTACCAAGAGAGCTATCATGTATTCTCATTGTGGGAGTGTACTGCCCGCCTTCCAGCAATGCTATCCAAGCTGTTAAAGTCATCACAGCGGACATAGACCAGCTGGAGAGGAAGCATCTTCACGCAGCAATTATGGTATTAGGTGACTTCAACCACATTGAGCTCAAGCTTAAAGGGTATTAGCATCCATTGGTCTGATGAAAAGATGGACCTACACACCAATACCTGAAGTAGTTACGCACAATCTGTGAAAAAATGAAATCGTTTGGCCGAAGCGTCCATGAGCTAGTTGATTTAAAATGATGCTGTCTTCCACTGGCAAGCTGAAACCGGCTCACAGCTGACCCCTAATTAGTGATGGTACGAGGACTCTTGAAGCAAGCGTAGCCTAAGAGGCATGCTGTGTCAGCCTGAATTCCTGGCTAACCACAACTTGGCTCATCTTTACTACTAGCCAGTAGAGCTGCTGTCATGCATCCACTGTCAAACAACGCAACAGTATAGCAAGCCTATAAACACTCCTTGAGCTTGGAGCCCACTTGACATGAAAGTGCAGGTCAAAGTTTACTAGCATCTTTCCCCATTGGATGATTTTTCAACAGTGGATCCCAAAAATCTGGATTACTCGTCAGTGTTGAGTACCTTGTTTTGCTTTGCTCTGATTGGTCAGTGTAGAGTAAGGAGGACTCGATACGTCATAATATGCA
>ERZ1740065.284-NODE-284-length-25962-cov-12.269580_pt1 | contig 25962 bp, 23 predicted proteins | sample MGYA00581738_ERZ1740065 | MGnify/ENA primary metagenome ERZ1740065 (study PRJEB43018, sample SAMN04849749) | marine metagenome | isolation source: floating plastic debris | place: Pacific Ocean | collected 2008-09-01 | study: EMG produced TPA metagenomics...
TCAATAGTACTACCAGAGTACTAGTGTTGTCGGATCAATAGTACTACCAGAGTACTAGTGTTGTCGGATCAATAGTACTACCAGAGTACCAGTACCATCGGATCACTAGTGCTCTGATGGTACTATTACTAATGCTATCAGAGCACTAGTACAATCAGAGCTCTAGTGCTGTGATGGTAGTCTACAATCAGAGTACTAGTGTACTAGAGTGAAGTTAGAGGATAGGTTTAGTGAGAAGGTATCAGTAAACAATATCCTAATGACTCTGCCACATCAGGAGAGAAATACCTGAGCAGCTTGGAGCATCAAAAACAAAAGCATTCAAGCTTTTCCACAGCCACCACCATATCCAGGAGTAAACAGGATGTCACATGGGTTGCAACAAGTGCCTATGCAAACACTGAGATAGGATGGAAATTTCATCCCAGAATTAACACGAGTGTGTGGCCGGGCCATTAAACATAGTATTAGATTTTCATTTCTGAAGATTTCGGTGTCGCACAAAAATGAGAGATTTCATGCTGCACAGATCATGAGAGAATATCTATAGCTCTTATTGCAACGCACTTTGTGAGTTCAGAACCTTAGCAGCTCTTATACTGTATTCAATACGTGTATTACTATCCAAAGAATGAAAATCTTTCATCTCAAGATCAGCATGAGTTCTGCCTGTACTAACCGCTGTGATCGACTGACAATGAGCTGTAAGTGCTGTTGATTGCAGGAGGATATTACCACTATTTTCCAAAAAGAACTTAATATTCAAAATAAAAACAGCACGGTACTTGTGGAAAAGAAGTAAGAAGTTTAGTAAGTTGAGATTACCTGTGGGAACTCCTCCACCGTTGGGAGACAGGTTTTTCCAAAATATTGTGTGATTGATGTGTCCACCGCCATTGAATTTGTACGCTGGCTCCAGGGAGATAGCTGCACTAACATCGCCTAAATATACGAGAGCAATGATAACTTATATAGCGGAAAACATCAGTCATAAAATGAAGAGCCACAAACCTTCAGAAATCGCTTGGTTAAGTTTATCTTCGGTAGCGTTCAAATTATCGACGTACGTCTTGTGATGCTTGCTGTGGTGCAGCGTCATAATCTCTTCAGAAATAATGGGCGATAGAGCACCATAGCTGTATTCAAGTTCTGGAAGCGAATGCTTCCATCTTGCGCCTGAAAAGCTGCAGAGTCGTACAGCATGAGGTCAAGTTTGCGAACTATTATCAATAGTCTAACTACTCATTCACCACATATAAATGTAAAAATGTTACATATTGATCTCAAAAGGATATAAAAGTATCCATACCGACTGAGAGACGCAGATAAAACCCTACGTCCAAAGTTCTGCATGTTTTGTTCGGTTGAAGCTGTCGGCACTCGTGCTCAGAGCATAGGCACCTGCAAGTTGTGATCAACCTGGAGTCAAGGTAAGCTGAGATCCTAATACTGTGATCAACAATCAGGGTCTCACATCTAGGTTCGATATTCCATCCTACGCATCAAGTAAATCGTTAGCCCGTCTTAAAAACCCAAGATTCTGGGCCATATATACGTCCTTGACATTAGAACTGACCTATTTAATGACAGCGAATCAAACCGATGACCGGTCTTTGATCGCCATTTCATTGGCTTACCTCGCTTGAAGCGCTCCCAATGGTTTCACAACTCGTATTGACATAGCACTTGCCTCATACAGGGAAAGAGAAATTTCACAAATATCGCTAACATGGCGATGAGTAACATATGCTTTCGCTCTTCAGTATTATCAAACTCTAGTGTCTCCATGATACAGGTATGGCCTATCTTTTCTGCCGTCGTATGCATTATCAGCTACCTATCACTTGCTAAAGATTGATTCATTTCATCAGCATGACATGACATAAGTTGCCGGTACGTGTCGAATATGTGTAACATTTCAGTCTGCATGGAGGAGATCTCTGCAAACAAGGGTCACTCCCAGGAATATCTTCAAGCATTCCGGTAGCAAGCAAGGACTGGCTAGTCAACTAACGCAGGTGAAATCCTTAGGAAACGTGACGGCGTCTCATAAGTCGTTGCCCATTTTTTATTACATGAAATATATTCATTCATATGCTTGCATTATCAGACTCATTTCAATATCATCGAAAATCTATCTAAATTGATGTAGACAACCTTCAAGTATGCGTTGCTGTTATATCCAGTGGCTGTGGCTATAAGTCTATGCGGCTATGCCTAGGTCTTCGTCTAGCCGAGTCAAATGATGACATGATACACTCTGCACCTTAGTGATGACAACAATAAATTATTTTAATATGTATGTTTGCCTACAGTTTGCCAAGCGAGGCTCCACAAGTATGGCTCATGGCGTGTCGGAGAAGTCACAGAAACTGGTGGGATCATGGCTGATTGGCTGCGCTGGCATGTGTTTCGGTGCCGTTACGTTAGGGGGTATCACTCGCCTCACCGAATCTGGACTCAGCATGGTATGAATAATTGCAGCCTCCTCCTTATTTATTTTCCTAATCTCACTTCGTTTTTATTTTAGTTCTTTCCCTCCTCCTTCCTCCCCAAATCCTCTCCGTCACTTCCTCCTGCCCTCGCCTCCTCCTTCCTCCCCAAATCCTCTCCGTCACTTCCTCCTGCCCTCGCCTCCTCCTTCATCATCGGTTCAAATTCTCTAATTACTTCCTCTCACATTTCATATGTATATAAAGTTCATGTCAGTCAACCTCAATATAAGTGTACGCTTACCTAGTTCTGATATTCTGTACTGCATCACACCCACATAATAAGGTTAAACGAGGTTCATGCAGTATACCTCACAGGCTAAAAATATTGATAATTCAGTTTTTCTGAGCTTCAAGCAGTCGTAGCTCAAAACCCCCAACCCCATCTAGCCTAAGATTCTTCCGTATCTAACTCAGTTCAGGAAAATCTAACTGGTGGGCCGTAGGAAAATATTAGGAAACTAGTGATCACAGTTTTAGCCCCTGATTTTGACACCTAACACGCTACATGGTTTGGGGGAATATGGAAGACTTGACAGGTATGACACGAAGACACATAGCCCAAGGCCAGTGCAGACTGACCATGGGGTGCAGTGGTATGAACCCAGTGCTAAGTGCATAGGTAGCTATGGTCATGGAACAAACAGTGGCACGAGTGGGATATATGAACCACAAATATTTGCCAACTTCGGTTTTCTGGGCATTGAGTGATCGCAGTGTAGTTTACGAAGCTCATAGAATATCTAACTATCTTTATTCAATCAGTTGGGGTTCTTAGCTAAGTAAAGGTCGCTGTAGTTGACTCTTTGGAAAATCCCCTGTAATACATGAAATTTTTGCCGTTATCTTATTTTTGTGTTTTTGATATTTTCCGGCTCAATTTGAAAAAACTAACTTAGAAATATTTCTGTAGACTATTTATGAGAAATTATAAAGTATATTTTGCAACACAATGCAATGAATAATGCTCGCGTAAACTACCTGTTTTACAGTATTTAGGCCTCTGGTTTAGTAATGTGAGAAGCCTCCTCAGCCCTTCAATGGATTACATGAATTCAACCGCATTTTCAGGTCAATTGGGACCTCATAAAGGACATGACACCTCCTCGGAACCAGCAGGAATGGGAAGCAGAGTTCGAGAAGTACCAGCAGTACCCCGAATACAAACAGTACGTCAGTCACACTCCCTCCCTCCCTTCCTGACAATTCCTTCCTCCTTCCCTCCCTCCTCCCAGTTTCATTTGGAGTTGTCTTCTCCTTGTTTTGTCATGGGAAGTTTATTATTTATTTTATTATTAATAATCAACTTGAAAAAGTTGGAAAACTTTTGAGTCAATATCACAAGATAGATATAACAGAAGGGGGAAAATTGAAATAGCCAATTTACCAAATTGTAGTTGATTTTGTCGTTCATGCAATGATCAGAACGGACCATTCATAGAATTTTCACCATCCTCCATGGTGAGGCTTGAGATCTTGATATCATAATTGGAGTTTTCCTCCCTTGTGTTCATTCAAAAATTTTCCTTCTCTCAGCGGATATTCTTTATTATCTCTGGCAACCATCCTTCCGTCTCCTTGAAATTTTTGTCCCTTTCACACCATGCATGGTAACCCCTCCCTGTTTTGGCACCATTTATGAGTTTTATGAATCAGTCCCCCATAGAGAAGACGACTCCGAATTCTGAGGGGTGTCTGAGAGTAGCTAGATATCCTTCCATTATCAGACTGTTTGTGTTTTTCCTCATTGACTGCAGTCGACTTACTTTTACTGTTAGAGGAGGTGAAAGTAGAAACAATATCATGGAAACTTTTTAGTGAGTATAGAGATTTGCAGGAGGTCGCTACTAATAAATCCCACTACGTTTTTGTCCAATTTGTGGCATCATGAAAACTTTTTGGAGTTGTCTTCTCATTGTTGATAGAAAAACTACAATGATCGTAGGCTGTATGGATCCTGATTGTTTCAGTTTGACAGTATTCTGACTCAAATTTTTAAATAGACTCCGTCCACAAGCGCCAAAATTCTCTCCTTCCTCCCCGCTGTCACGCTTAGTTTTGGCTAACAGGAAGTATCTGGCCAGCTAATATTTCAAAATCTATGGCAGTCAACTACCTATAAGAAAGCTCCAATAGATGTAGAGATCTTAGTTGGATGCTATGTCTTAACCATCTCTCAGTTGCGAGGTGTTCAGCCAATGGGAACTATGTCAAATATTTAGCCCCACCTAGTTGCAAACTTACTCTTAATGAATATTGTAGTCAATCATACGTCGTGACCTCAATTTTGCTAATCTTACCTCCCCTAAAAGAGAGGTTCCCTAGCTACCGTTCACTGTATGCACCATTGAGTTATCTCCCCTTGTATCTGTAGCATCCTCAGCTCTGGAAGGGACTTCACGTTGAGCGATTTCAAATTCACATACTACATGGAGTGTGGTCACAGGATGTGGGGCCGAGTGACGGGGCTAGTCTTCCTGCTGCCCGCCGCTTTCTTCCTCTACAAGGGACACATAAGCAAGGCTCTGAAGCCGAGGCTGGGTCTCTATACCGCTCTCCTCGGATTCCAGGTAAGTAGCTCCTCATGGACCTCAGTCTTATAACAGCGTCAACATTATTTTCATTTTTGGGCACCATAAACTAGAAGGAAGTAATCCCCATCACGCTTCAACCGCATCAGGATCAGTGGTGACACTGTGTGTGGTCTTCTTTATTTTGTTTATGTGTTTTTGTTTATGTTTTTTCACTCAGGCTATTTTCATTTTTGGGCTCCATACGGTAAATTCAGCGCTTTTTGCTCCTCTATCTGCACCCCAGCCCCTTTCTTGAGCAATGGTGTCATACGCATGTACTGAAGCCAGCGAAAGCATACTAGGTAGCGCTGTACCATTTGCGTAGTACCCGCGTATAACATCTACGCACCCGCTGATAAAAAAATGTCTACGTATGTATAAAATGCCATAAATTCAAACGCTCGATATGATGCATCAGCAGGATTGAGATCCGCTGTGTGCGGTTATGCTTACTTATTACGTCCATCATATCTTTGCTTTCTCTTAATCAGGGTTTCATGGGCTGGTACATGGTGAAAAGCGGGCTGGAGGAGAAACCCGGCCCCAATGACGTACCGAGGGTCAGTCAGTACAGGCTAGCCGCTCACCTCAGCACAGCCGTTGTATTGTACACCCTCTTCCTCTGGTCTGGACTGTCGCATCTCTGGCCCCAGCCTCTGGTAAGTCGTCAATAAATGACTGCTTTATTCTATTAATTATATATTATTGCTATTGTTATTATATATTATGGTTTCGTATTATAAATGTTGTAACTATATGGAGGTTCTATTTATAACGTTTATAATGAGTTGCTCGGCAACGTTATCAAAACATTTGTTTTAGTTATATTGAGGTTAGCAAGCCTATATGTCACTCATCTCAATCCATTATTGTTACAACCGGTATCTTTCGGTATACTTTAGGTTGCAATCAATCAATCAATCAATACCACGTTTACAATATTCAATTTTTTGATCATATAAGGTATTTACTGTGGTCATAGATTTTCCCGTTGCCTATCCTTCTCTACTTCTGCCTCCTCTATCTCCTCCCACCATCCACTGCCGTCTATTACTGCTATAGAGTGTGATCATGTTGAATAGAGCCTACCTCAGTGAGAATATAAGCTACGGAGAGAAGCTAAAATCGTTCTCACCAATGCTCGCCTATGATTGGTTGCTGGTTTTTATGTCACAAGACCTATTAACTCAGCGGAGATGAATCAACTGTACTGCAATTTGTTTCACATTACAGATCAATTTTTGTGGATCATTTGTGATTTTGATAGGTGTCTATTTCCTCACCCTAAAATTGTTTGAGACAAGAAGTCTTGAAATGGTCTTAAGACTTCTTTAAGTATTCTCCAGATGGCATTTTTACTCTTCTATCAGTCGGCTCGTTGGTTTAGACTGAAGCCCGAAGCACACTGGAGACGAAATAGGCGAATCTATTTGGCGGCATGGCAAAATCTACCGCAGCGGTATCTAGCACGGCTACCGCGAAGCGAATCCGCGCACATCAAGCGTGTTGGATAATTCCGCTTACCGCCTGCCTGTGATTGGTTGACCATTCAACTCACATCAGACCATGCTTGTAATTCGTGCTTGTTCAAGCTACAAAGCACCCGCTTGCACCTGCACCACCTGAAAGTTACGCCTCCAGCGTGCTTTGTTTGCCGCGCCATAACTACCGCAAATATGCCGCACCGCCTATTTCGACTCCAGTGTGCTTCGGGCTTAGAGCAGGCTTAAATGCAAAGAAACCATAATAAGTGTCTGCAAAAGCCTGTGTAACGCCGCATGATTCCGATAGAAAGCCCGGTTCACACGGACGTGAAAACAGCAACGAAAGAACGAATGCCAAATACTTCCGCATTCCATTCGTAAAATGCGTTCGTTGAGCCGTTCGTTAGACGCTCGACCTGTTGACCGTCTGTGGACAGACGTCGACGAACGCTCCTCATACTGTGATCTGATTGGATGCATTCAACCGCAGCGCACTAGTCAACCGCGTGTTATGCAAGGCTTGTCAATGATTGGCTAAAGTTTACGAACGAACGAGTGTGTGGCCAGCTATCTGTTCATTCGTTCATTTGTCTATTTATCCACCTCATTCGTTCGTTCGTTGTCATTTTCACGTCCGTGTGAACCGGGCTGAAGAGTAACAAGTACTCTCAAAGCTTCTCCAAGATACCTTAAGAATTCTTCAAGAAGTTTTCAGGGCGAGGAATTATAGCGAGTTTTTTACCTTGTTGATTTGTTACAGACACCTACCGGTCCGATTAAGAACTTGAGCAGGCTGAATAAAGCCTGTCACACAGTCGCCACACTCATCTTCGTCACCATTGCCTCTGGTATGTCACCCATCCCCCCCCTGCGCTGTCCTACTTTGTTGTTTTTATTATTTCATGCACTCAGTCATAACGCCGCTCTTTATCCAGCGGGGCTCTCCCATGCCAATGCCACCATTTTCAAAATTGCTAGTGCTTATATGATTCTACTACTGGTTTTTGATTTTGTGCTGATCTTCTCCCCTCAATTACGCTAAAATCAAATTTACTAAATCTTTCATGCTTTTGAGTTTCAATGTATCGTAGTCCTCAAATAATATCAAGGCCTTGTAGGTTTAAGCCTAGAAATCTAACATTCACTCGAATCTGATTGGTTAATTATTGCAGACGTAGTATTTTGACTGGTCCAAAAGTAATTTCTGCTGGTTTTCTTGTCTACTATTTGAATGGCTCACTTTACAGCATACTTGTACAGCTATTGGGGGCCATTAGATATAGAAAAGTCAATACCTTTCAACTTTCTAGTTTTATTTTCGCCCGGAGAAAGCTCATGTCAGTAGAAACGTTCTGACTGGGCCAAAAATGGTTTTCCTTAGTTTCATGCATCTTTTCTTTATCATGGAGGATGTGAATACGCCTCATTTTTTATGATGGATATGATATAACGTGCACAGAGATGTTCAATAACATTGTTCAATAACATATTAGTTAACATGTTGACGGATGGTTTGTACATATGTATAGAAATGTCAATACGTAACAATTAATATGAGAGAGAAAGTGTACCGTCACTCACATTTCTGTATGACTTAGGTGCTTTTGTCGCCGGTCTTGACGCTGGCCTGACTTACAACACATGGCCAAAGATGGCCGACAGATGGATACCATCCGACCTGATGGCATACAGTCCTGCGTGGAGCAATTTCTTCGAAAATCCGACTACAGTTCAGTTCGACCACAGGCTACTGGTGAGTGGGTACTAGTTAAGTTGAATTAACGCCATTGAAACTTGAGCTGTGGTCATTGGTTGAGGTTGGGGTGGAAATAATCATTAAATACCCATACCCCTCCTGCTCTCAGGAAGGTACATAGACCTGAAATCCCCACTCTATTTTGGTTCAATTGACATATTTTTCAATGGTTTCTCAATCACTTTGCTCTTCAAATTGAGAACTGTTTCTCATTTGCTGTTGCCTCATCCACAGGGTAAGCTGGTAGTGATTTCTTCTGCTGGACTCTGGTGGATGTGCCGGGCAGCTCCACTACCCCCGCAAGTTAAACTCGCTGCCAACTGTCTACTGGCTATGTCACTGGTTCAAATGACTCTCGGCATCACCACTCTTCTCACACACGTAAGATGTTGTACAAACTCCAATTCTTTGTCTCTGAACTCAAATATAACTTTTTACGCAACGGAATCTAGTGTAGGCGGAGCCTAATGACATTAGCCAATCAGATATCTAGAATAGCTGATAGTTAGACTGTGTTATGCCCAGCTACTAAACTTGTGTCGCTGGGATACTAGATTTGATCGCTAGATTGCTGAATATTTGCTAATTGAAATGCTAGCATAACTACTCACTTACAGTTACCTACCCACCCGTGAATCTGTGCCTAAGCTGGTCTATACTTGTTCCAGCTTGTACAGATCATAAATATCACCGGTTTTAATGATGGATTTAGTTCAAATATCCTCTTGACAGTGCGTGTATGCCACTATTCCCATGATTCCATGCAGTTAAACCTTTGGATACTGTAGAACCAGATTTGATAGCGACGGTCTAATGACCCCAGAAACAGCAACAAAAAACCACTTCTATCGTTAGAATTCGAAATAGATTTGAAAGAAATCGCTAATGATAAATATAGCTAAGTTTCCATCGGAGTTGTCGCATCATGGCAACTTTTCGGACTCGTCATCTCACAGTTGATAGAAAACTCGCTGATGATTGAAGGCATGTTCATGACTTCATATATGCTGATTTTTTCCGTTGGAAAGGTATCTCTACTCTATTTTTGGGATGAACTCCAACCACAAATGCTAAAATATTTCTCACTATTGCGCTCATTTGGGGGAAACGTTAAATATTTCTACCGCTAATGATTCCGCTTTTACAGTAACTTATATAGGAGTTGTCTTACCATTTATGGGATCGCTATCATTAGATCACTATTATTTTTATTTCTTGACGATTTTGAAGGAAACGCAAACATTTCTGTCGCTTTGAACTCCGGTTTCGCAGTGTTTTGAAGTCATAGATACCAAAGTGCAGTAACCAGCGTCAGTGGAGCAATCACTTGGGTCGCCATTGGTCTGTTTGACACACTTGACCTACTTGTGTCCAGGAAAACTTTTCAACCGCTGAAGCGAGTGGAACCTAACACTTGTTTTGTCCCATTGCTCTCCATCGCAGCTGCTCTTGAGGCGGCAAATTTGTAATCACTTTTACTTTGAGTATTATCAGGAATTTCCCTTAGTCGCTGCCACTAGCCTTCGAGGCAACTTTTGGCTATGTATACAACCACTTTGTTCCTTCAGAATTAAGATACATGTCGAGGAGGCCCATGTGCATTCATTCGTGTAGTTTTAATCTTCACTGTGCATCACTATCTATCCTAGTCAGTGGCAATGTCTGCCAGGGAACGCTTTATGTCAGAGTGATATTAAGACAGGGGGAGGGGAGAGAGGGTGAAAAGGGGGATGAGTGAGAGGGTGAGACAGAGGGTGGGAGAGATGGTGAGAGAGAGGGTGGGACAGAGGAGATGAGAGAGAGGGTGAGTGAGAGGGTGAGTGAGAGGGTGATTGTAGGCAAAGACATGCTATAAAAAAGGTTTTTATTCACCATTCAACTTGTTAGCGCTAGCCATAAGAGCCTATGCAAACACTTGCCTGTTTGAAATGTTTAATGCGGCACGACACACATATATCCACACGCGATACGAATCAGGTGACGCATCCAATCAAGTCAAATTGCACAATCACCTGTAGTATCAATTCATACTGTAAACATTAGCTGTTTGACTTACAAATTTCACCAAAGTAAAACCAGCTATGGTGTTTGCTGCCCAAACATACTCTAGTTTGTGTACATTACGCGCACAATTCCTGCATCGTTCAACCATTTTAACAGCTAGACCTCCAACATCGCCGACAGGATTTGATTGGTCAAATCCTTTAGAACCGCCAAGCATTTAGTTTCTATATCAACTTACAGTCAAGTGTCATTTGAACACATGTTTTGGCTTGGTCTGCTGCACAACTATAGGTATAGACAATTCTCAATATATGTAGCAGTTTTACCTGCACATGTTTTACAGACTCCTTGCTCAGCCAGGCCTGCAATGCCATGCTATGGCCTGCCAGCCTTTGTCTGTCCAAGTTATCGCTTTCAATCTGAGGATTTGGTGTGGAGAATGGACGTCTACCCAAGAACCTTGGTCGAACTCTGTCTGCAGGGAAATACTAAAAAGTAAAGGGTGTCTTGTTATTATGGAAGATTTTTTTCATGAGCTCATGTTATGACCAACCATTGTATAGGTTTTTCTCTATCCCCAAACTGACCGAGAACAGGAAATGAACTTTTCACAAGAGAAATATACCCTCAGAGACGCAAGATTCTATAGAGCATTCTATGCTGCAGATTTTTCGAAGATTTGATAGGATCATATCATATCACAGGCAAATAAATGGTATCTGAAGACCTTCGCAATAAAACCTATTACCTTAGTGAAGATAGCATTGTTAGAGCTATCCCGGATGATTTCATTCGTATATTCCCTCTTATGACATTCTACCAGTCCTCCAGGCTCTTGTATGCATAATAAGGACGTCATTCTCTGATCCAGTGGTGCGATTAGTCGGTGAATCTCCCGATCATAGATTAAATCGATGGAGATGTATGTAAGGCCACTGATACGCGTAAATAAAGCGGTGCCAACCGTGTCGATGTGACGTCATCATGTTGCTAAGCAATATGTTAAAATGTCAAGGCCATGTGTGCGACGAACAACATGAAATCCGCTGTCATGGATCGTAGTTGAAAACATTTTCGATCTATTTTACTACACAGGGTACGTGAATATCATGTTTGCATCATAGATCCATGCAGCCAACTAACATCTAACTGCGCACACCCAGCTTATCTGCTGTTGCTAATCTTCTACCTATCAATTTACCCACGAACGTCAATGATCTATTCTACATCTTGTGATTTGCAAAGACCAAGGTCCTCGTTATCTGACTGTATTAGCTGTGGGATATCTTCTATAGGATCTAATTCGAGATGGCTGAGCTCAGCATCGATAAAGATCCGCACTTTCAAGTGCGAGGTATTCCGGTATGACCATCTATGCCTCTATTTGCTACATAATTTTCACCACATTCAATGATGCTATTGCACTAACTGTACAAAGATCCTCCTCGTACCGTAACTTCACGCTGCTACTCATACTCACCTACCCATGACATCATAGACAAAATATGGTAAACGCTGCAGCCATCAATACAACAGTTTACTCTTCTAGGACCAAGTGAAGATGAATCAGCTACAAAGTCTCATCCATGACGCTCTAATATCCACTGGACACGTGTCTCAGTGTGCAATATTGACCAAGAGGAATGGAGGCCTGAGGGCGAGCTCTGTCGGCTTCCAGGTAGATACAAAATCATTCTTCTGATGGCTGACCGAAAAGTGGTGATCTGTGGATTTCACATGCAGCTGTGTTCTTTTTCCTCTTAGCTCACTGATGAACAAACACAAACTGTGCTCAATGCATTCAAAAACCCAGCAGCAACTCGAGAAGAAGGTATTTATTATGATGATTGTCAATACAGGTGTGTCCGATCTGACAAGAATTCAATCTACAGCAAAGCAGTAAGACTCAGCAGTACTTTGCTTAAAATTACAATGAATGCGTAGTGTTGTTGTTAATGTGACTGGTCTAACAGGGGGAGAAAGGCTTAATCCTGGTGAAGACACAGACAATGATCTTAGTAGCCACGTACACAGCCAACATGTTCCCAAGCGTATGTGTGGAGGCCGTAGAAAAACTAGGTAACATAAACAGCGTACTTTAGCCACGAAGGCATTTCATAATTGTACTGGATGTGACCGATGTCAACCATCTATAATTTCAGCTGACTACTTCAAAGAGAAAGGGAAATGATTCGGTCTCAGCCTTACTGGTCCTCAATCCTCGCCTTGACTCATGATTTATTGAGAAATAGTTAATACATGTTTTAGCAAAATATCATGCATATGTGCTCGTGGAAACTGGCTCCAAGCCTGAGAAGCGACGCGAGTGAAAAGATGTGAAAATCGTATAGGATCCAATAATCTATGTAGAGTTGAGGCACTCTCTCCCCTGCCCTGTAACCATGATCCAAAGCTACAGACTGGATTGGAGTCGTGCTCTCCCATCACTTCAGCTGACACTGCAGCCAACTAGCAACAACAGGAGCCCAGATAGAAAATAGCAAGATGTAATTTAAGCGGGTGTAAATCATAGTGGCAGGTAGTAAGACTAATAATAATAACAATAATGATAATAATAATAATAATAATAATAATATAGATCAACATTGCGGCCAGTGATCATCTTAGCTTGATCCGTTCTGCTGGATGGCAGTGAGTATGTCTGCGGGTATGTCCAGCGTCTGGGTGGTCTTCATCAGGTTCGGGTTGCGACTTGAGCTCACCTTTACACCAGGCACCTGTTCATTGTAAGAATTCCATTGGCAATACACTGGCAATACACTCGGAATGTGACAGCAAAGCGATTGGAAAATTCCAGCATGTGGGGTTGCTGTAGTAGCATAGAAGCCTCTACCTTTTACCATACACCACAATCGATCTTTAACCACAATCAAATCTTTAACCACAATCAATCTTTAACGCGATGCAGAGGATCAGTGGAGTCTAACCTTCATCTCGTAGTGCTTGATGATGTCTTGGTCGCACGGCACAGACTTCTGAAAGACTTCCGTCTCGTAAGCATTCATCAGATAACGCCACACATGCGTCAGGCTAGGGTCAATGTCAAAGTCTCGGTAGAACTGAAACCAGAAATGAGGCAGGGAATCAGGTACATAAATCATCAGCAAGGTGATAGCAGGTAGCAGATAACTAGTATTTAGTGACCACATCTCTATTGTCTCTCTGCTTGGTCGAGCGGCTCGGCTCTAGGCTACATGCTTAGGTATCGTCATGACGATGATGAATAAAGGCAGTGCTATATCATCGGTTATCTCCTGCCATCTGGCAATAACCGCTGACTGGACCGACAGGTGAATCATTGAGATTCCGCACTGGTTTTGCTGCCGATGTACCAAAGGGAATGTTGCCGTGAGTGGTACCTTGCCAGCTACCCTGAGGTGCTGCAGCTTGGGCAGTAGCTGGCAGTCAGCGTAGGTTATGGTGTCCTTCATCAGATAGCGCGTTCCCTTCTTCGCCAGGTAGCTGTTGATACTTGCAAGCACCTTGTTCAGCGATCCAGTATTGCCAGTCTGCAGTAGGCTGTTAAAATTCTGAAATGGTGCAGAAAGAAATGGGTCAGTTAGAGCCTCCTGACTGCTGGAGTGACAGTGTGTCCCCGCGTGAGACATACCCTGTACAAGTCAGCAAACACATCCTCAGCCTCCTGCTCCTCCTTCGACTCCTTCCATGTCAGCATGTCCTCACAGCCGAACTTTCGCAGAAAGTCTTCGATCTCATCGTTTGTATCACAAACAAGATCTGAAATGTCGACTCCATTGAGCTGACCTGAAACAGAGAGACAAAAAACTTACATATAGGTGAGAAGGGAGAGGTGGACATAGTATGGACAGTACGTAGATATAATTCATAGATAGATCCTAGGAAATGGGGGGGGGTTAGATAAAGAGGGGGAGAGGGGAAGGGGAGCAAGAGAGGAGGGAGTGAGAGGAGGAGAGAAAGAGAAGGGTGAGCGAGAGAAGAGAGAGAGAAGAGAGAGAGAGAGAGAGAGAGAGAGAGAGAGAGAGCTGTAGAATGCATGGATGAGGGAGGAGATAGACAGATGAAGGGAAGTTAGGGAAGAGAAGGACAACGATACACTTGAGAGGCCTGCCTATGTCACATATTACCGTTACGCTGCTGTTATCTTATCTAATGTAATATTGATCAAGTGGGGACGGCAGGGCTCTAAGGAGCTGAGCGTCAGCATTACGACCCTACTGCCCGGTAATCACAAACCTTTGACTACTCGAATGTCTGGTAGCCGGCCACTAGTATTCAAATCCTTGAAGTATTTGGGCGCATTCTCTAGTACAATAGTAGTCACCAATAAGTCGCAGTATCCCTGCTCAGACAGGACATAGAACGCCATGAACCACTGGTGGCACATTGGGCATGAGCCTTTCCTCTCTTTGTCTATGGCAGACGCCTACAAGAGGGAAAGACACATAGTAGAACCAGGTATCATTCTCTGGGAGAGCCATATGCTAAGTAGCCTTGAGGGAATGGGAGTGAGGGGACTCCACCAAGCCAGCAAAAATAAAATAGCTGAATGCATCAATGCTGAAGTCTAGTATCATTCGAAGAAAGCTAATCAGGTCATCTCTGGAGAGAAATAGACAATAAACCATTTGTACCACTGTATGAGGCCTGAATGGAGCTGTCACTCTCATAGATGACTATCTTAGTAGAACTGTTTTTTTAGAAAACGGAATGGGTGGCCACGACACATGCACGTACTCGTGAAACAGCGTATGCATGATGAAGAGACGAGCGAGTTCATGAGGTGTTTGCTTGTTACTCCTTTATATATTTGTTCGGTGATATGAAAATTGGTTGTAATCAAGTGACAGCATAGATAAACTGCGGGCGTGCCGAGGTTGCCGTTGATAAGGCAGCTAAGTGAATGTAATCCACAGTTCTCGACGTCTCCGAAACTAGTTCAACAAAAACGCCATGTTTTCGGACGTTTATCATCCAACAAAATGTCGTAAAGCATCCTGTAGAATCATTGTTGATACGAGAATGTAGGTGTGGGGCCTAATGTCAACACATTAATCTGACCCGCTCTATACCTCGAGTAGTTTACATTACGAATCACATTCACATAGCCCCACCATTTTACACCTCTCGGTCACAGGTTGTGATAGGCCACACCATTGACATAGAGCTGCACCTGTCGGCGAACGTAATAATCGTTAGTAAGAAGCTCGACACGCGAGTACGAATTGAGACGAAATTAGTACCACCATGCAGCTCTGGAGCAATGTCAGTAATAGGTTGAGTTATAAGGGAAAAATTCAAACGTCAGTGCATAAAGTCTAAGATATTTTAGTGCAGTAGCCCTACACTGCACACCAGCACGATAATGGACATGCAGTTAGTCGCTGAAGAGCGCACTTTTACGATAACTAGAGGCAAACTTACCTTGATGAACAGCTCTACTAGGGGCAAGTTGGATTCTCCAGCTTCATCAGCCATGATGATCCAGAAACACGCGTTTATATTTCTCAACAAATAGCAAGCAACACACGATTTGCATACAAGTACCAGTACGTGCTAATGGGAGAAAGTAGCCCTATACGTTTGTAGGAGCAGTGCCAGTAGGTGAGTGCGGTTTTGATGAACAAAACGCGTGTGCGCAAACCGCACCCAAGTCCAATAGTGCGCCTGCGTAAGTAATTATGTCAATGTGGCGTAGCAGAAGAAGTTTCGCGCGAAGGTAACGAATGGCGTCGTAAGACAGCACTGCTGTGCTGTGGTCATTTTTCTATCATAGATACTGATTGATGCTAAATCTGCTCTACGCTTGTCTGTGGTGGAGATTTATTTTACAGAGATCAAGATCATCAAACGTTTGTACATTCAAATGTTGCACTGTTTTGTTTCTAGGCATGGGTACTGAGTAGGAGAGCTGCCAGCTATTTTTATTCAGCTCCGGCGTTCATGCTTTTATGGGTATTTATTTTTGTACACCTACGTTTCGACCCAGGCTTTTAATTTTGGTACCTTTAAGGCTTATTGTAACTCTTCACTAGCCGACTGTGTCTTGCACTGGGAAGATGTGTTGCAACTTGCAAGGTTCCTTCAGTTTTATAAAAGTTCAATTGATATTTACCTTTGCTTTCGCCTATTTGCCTTTGTTCACAAACAAATTTTTTTCAGCAGGCACCAGAGTCATAACAACGGCTAGTCATCATCGTTTGGACAGAGGTTCCCCAATCTCTGCCACAAGGAATTTTGACATCAGGCGCTTTCTGCTCATAGTTTCAGGGGGAGGGATGGAGGGGCTCCATCCAGCGTGAAATGACTCACCTTATACAGCAGGTAACAGGTAGTACACCCCGAGGTAGGAAAATGGTAATAAGATGTATGATATGATAGCCCATGGACCAGGGCCAGGTGTGAGCTAGGTGTATTTCTGATTGAGTAAGGGTGGTGATTCAATATTAGAACTTTTTAAAAAGTTTTGAAAACATTTATTGAGACGGGAAGCGATTTTCAGCCTGCGTAAAAGAGAAAGAAATGAAGAAAGGTCATGAGATAAGTTGCATCAGTGGTGAGTGAGATAGGACAGGCCCCGAGAGGTGTTAGTTCTGCCTATCCGGTACTTTAACTTCATTGCCCACTCTCTCTACCAGTCCAAGACTGCTGAGCTTACTGACACAAAGCTGATCGATGAAGTCCATGGCAAGGTCAGGGTCAGTGACCTCACGAACTCTGACGCCAGTCTCCGTAGGTAATATCACCTTCCCATTCTGCTCTATCTTATCCTCTACTGCCCGCCTGAGGCAGCCTCTATAGTCCATTCCACGAGGGTGGTATCCTGTCAAAGTAGAGAACTGTTCCCAAAGCGACAATCTTACAATGACAGTAACTTTCAACTTGTGTTGTATAAAGGGGGGCTGGGTCAGAGCAGGGTGGGTAGAGTTGGGATGGCATGGATATTGTACGGCAAATTGTGCTCAAGTGGGGTGTACTTTGTGCAGAATGTGTGGGTATTACATCGGTGAAATGATATGTATGGCTGCTACCTACACGATACTTACTCGTTAATTTTAGCGGCATGTGAGATGCTATTTGCGGACTCATCCAGAGACTCTGTCTGTACTTTTTCAAGCCGGTAGCCGGTGGACAGTATATCATCCAGAGCAGTTCCAACACCTGACCAATCAGCAGTGAGTATAGTTGAAGTACTATACTTCATTTTTACAAGCCATGGGAAAATTACGGAATAAAGTGAGGGTAACTATGGCTCTAGTTAATGGAAATCATCGGCTGTAATCCAAAGTGCGGTTACCTCATGCTTGTATAGACCTCGCTTCTCATCACTGCAGACTTTGGCTTTGTCGCCCCCAGAATCCCTCACATAATGACAGAGAGGACAACTCTCTGAAAATTACATCAATTTTGCAGTCAATTTACTGCTTTATTAATCATATATCTAGTCTAACGTTGACTTTGGTGAACTGACTGAGACATTCCTGCTCTTGGACAGAAGCTTTGATGGTGCGTAGTGTAGAATAGTCAGACAGTGGAAGGATCCTGCCTCGGTTCTGCGTGATATCTAGGAACAAACCGTTTGTCTCTGGCTCCTCTTTAGAGCAGGTTACCGCAAACATTGTCACCTGTAATAAAACACAGATGGTAATAAAACGCAGATGTGTGATATCAATTTTATGGTATAAAGCTGTTATGAATTAATATTCTCTCTTATTTTGGTTGATTTAAAAAATTTACCATGCTCAAATGAGTCTTTGATGATTGCCTTGGGAATGGACGGACAGCTTTTCGTAGTTAAACAAGTGATTATTTCCACTTTACTGGCTTTCATGTATTTTATCATTAATTGAAACCTAGTGTTCACAAAAATGCATCTTGCGAACGTAGTGAAATCTGTTTCCATGGAAACACGAATCGCTTCGGGTGAATGCAGTGGTCATTGCCAATAAGGTTTCCATTACTATCAGGTATTCGGCAAAGCTAGAATACGGCTATCACAACTGAAGTGGTGATGATACATTAGAGCAACTCCCCTGTTCAGCAGTACTGCTACTGTATTGTTTGTCAATCATGACACCATGATACCTCACGCTCAATCATAACAGTCTACTGTAAAACAAGTTTTTCGCATGGAAAATTTTCGCGATCAATCATGTAAAATATTTGCATTTTTATATTATTTGCGGTGTTACTTCAACCTTTGTGTCATATAATGGCAGTGAAAATAACTCCACTTGATGCTATTTGTGAGTCGGCTACCAATAGCTCGGTTGGAAAAACTCAATTCGCAGATTATTTCATTTTTATGGGTACGTTAGTGAGATAGAAGCTGGTGCACAACTAGTTTACCTTGAGCTTGTTGATGGCATACTCCGCCCATTTAGCAGTCAGCTGCGTGTGGAAACATTTACCGTCTGTAAACGCGAAGCATATCTTGGGGATCTGAGCCCCATCTCTGATGTTGTCGTTGACTTGGTAGGCTTTCTGAATAGTAGCGAATTAGTTACTAAGAATTGTTAGAGACAAAACTAAATGTCTATGTAGGCAATAACTGACCTTGACCAGCTCTGTCATGTATCTGAGAGCGATATCGGTTCGTGTGATCTGGCCGTACTCTTTCACTTTGCCATAAGTCAGCTGATCTGTATAGCAATGAGGGTAACCGCGGCAATGATACTAACATTATTGCTGTCTTTACAAATGATACCATAATTGACGTTGTGATAACATCATCAGCAGCCCACAAATAGAAATAGCCTCGCTCTAAGTACAAATGTGCATCTTTTGTATCCGTCCCTTGAAAAGTTTATATCGCTACAATATGGTCATGAATTGCACGCCGCACACTGTAATTTGATCTTGGATGGTTTGAATGGACACCGCCATTTCAAGATAGTACATAACGGTAAGGAAAAGTGTGTAGCTTTACTTACCCAATTCAGCCAGTAGTTCATCTTTGCTGCCGTAGTTATCAAAGTCAATGATACCAAATACATCATCGTTGTACGGTACAACTGCCACCCTCACCTAGCAAGTATGGGCATGGAACTTATACTATCCCATATCAGTGTAGCTTGTCTGCAGGTGCTAGTTATTACCTTGTCGTAGGAGATATCGCTGTGACCAATGACATCCTTGATTAGGTTCAGCTGCATGTTATAAACAGTACTGCCAATACTGGCAGAGCAGTCAAGCAGAAAGACAACGTCTGTCTGTACTCCACAGCCTGTGAAATATGAAATACATCCAGTAACAAGACACTGATATCTCAGTATTTCATCTCATATTATGGAATAATTAATCGAAGGTAGAGGAAATGCAACAATAGATACGTCTTAAGATTGTTTTCTCGTTTGGTATATCTGGAGCAAATTTTCCCTGAGCTCACACCTTTCATAGACTGTCTGGTGTCGGAATATACAACTGCTTGCTTATAGTAAATACATGTATATCTGTGAGCAGGACCAGTAGGTTGAAAAGAGAGGCTGCTTACCTTTGAAAACGCTTCTGAAGGCTGCATCGATCTCCCTCTCTAGGGGATAGTAGCCGCAGTTATGGAAGAACTTCATGATCTGCTCTCTTGGAAGCATAGAACTTCCATTTGTCATTTCTTTAAAAACCTGTTCATACTCTAAAGAAAACACATTAGCAATGTAACCTTTTATACATACCAGGGATGAATGTGTGGGGAGTTGCCTACTCTCTTTATTGTCCATATGTCGCTCAATGTCTTGGTAAGTGACAGGACAGCTTGGCTTTGGCTCGCCACACCTTCTCTGGATACGTGCCAGTAGCCCCTTGTACTCGGTACAAAACTTCTTCCACGTGCAGCCATGGTGTTTCATACACTGCAAGTTATTATGGCTGATGTGAGCGTTCACCCATGGCCTGATGCTAGAATCCGTGATTTTATTCAGAGTTGTCTACTCGTGCTTCTTGTTGACACTGTCTACTCACCCGCTCTTTGAGATGTCTGATTTTACTCCTCACCACAAATCCTCGGACGAATTTCTGAACAACTATTGCGGCTCTGCGCTGCTTTTGGTTGGCCATACTCCATTCGACGAACTGACTGAAATAAGAATAGCCATAGCATAGAGCAGTAATAAAGATGGCCTCTGTTTAGTCTCGGTTTGTGTCACTCACTCGAATACATTAGCCTTGTCGTCACTGGCTGCTAGATAGTCGCCCCAATGCTTGTGGCTCTCGGATCTTTCCCTGCATTTGATACCAGCATAAAATAAACATAGTTGCAGTTTATTCTTTATAATACTGTAACAAGGCGGAGCACGCCGCAGTATCTATATCAATATACAAATATTGTTGTTCATGCGCTCTGCTTTATCATCAGTCATCGCATCATGTTGAAACTCAATAATCTGAACTACAAAGCTGACTCACAACTAAATCCGCATGAATCAATAGCCTTCTGTCTGATGGACAGTGAGTTTACATATGATTAAATATAGATGCACTTTATGGAAGTGGATTGTCTTTAACACTTTATCACTGCTTACAGCAACATGGCACCGCATAACAAATAATACCAGCTGAATTGTTCACTTGCCTCATCGTAGATGCAGGTGCTGTATTGGGTCTCGCTCTAAAATTATCAAAAACTGCATGAGAACAAATTTGTAGTGGCATACGCTTGCATTCAGGGCCATTTCTGCACCTTTCTTGTGACTTCTTAATCACTTCCATCTCGTGAAGCCGTTTCTTTTGTGTTGAGAAGTCATTGTTCTGTAGATTTTCCATCAGCCACAATTGGCAGTTGTTTTCCCAAAGAAACCTGAAGCCTGGGCTTTTGGAAGGGCATTTAGGTATGCTTTTCTTGTTGAGCCTGCAGATGAAGTTACTCTCATGAGACTCAGATGGGTATGACTTTGATTTGAAATTGGATAACACAAAGTAAAATAGCAGGTATAAACCCTGTCCCTGGAGATATTTCAGATGAGGTAAGTGAAGCTAGACTAACAAAAGTATCCATTGTTCCTCAGGAGAAGATGATAATTTGATTTTCTCTCAGTCGTCAGCATCATGGCGACAAAATGGAAACATGTAATGACCTGAAGTCAGCAAGGTCAAAGGACTTATGACAGCCGGAATTGTCCAATCATGACTTACCTCACTTCATAGTGGTTGCCGTACTTGTGATTCGTAACATACTTCTTCGGTTTGCATTGAACCCATTGATTGCTGGGCAGAGACTTTTGGTAGTGAATTTCTAGAATTGTGTTAAGAATAAATCACCCACCCATATGCACCTGAAACATGATAGTTGTTTTTTCACTGACCAACTTACCGACATAGCTAGGCTTGTCTTTTACTTTTAAAGTTTTGCTTTTCCATGGTTTCACTCTATTCTTTCTTGCCTCCATCCTTTCTTGAGCAGTAGCAGAGTTCTGAAGTTAAAGGAGGTGGTTTGGCCGAGGGTTCTACATCACTAGATACTGTCTGATATGACTGCTAGCTACCGCTGATGGAGGTGGCAACAGATCTTCAGCCTTTTCCTTCATCATATTGGCACTGAGCAATGACTGAGCGTGGGAAGTTGTCCATCTGCTGTCCACTTTAGCAGTTACAGAATTCATGTACGCTTGCCATTCTTTAAGAGGCTCTGAAATACACATCGTCTGTCAATGTGGAGGAAAATGGTTTTGCTATCCACTATGTTCTGGTACAACATGAGGCAAAACATCTGGCAGTAGTTATTTTCCCATCGGTCAGCCTGCCACCTCTAAGCTGATGATAAGCCGATCTTTCTTTAGTTTTCACAATTACAACTGAACATGTACGGAGCATGCGCTTGCTACTAGTTCTGCATTTTAATGCGGTTATTCTAAGATTAACTAAGATTAAGTGCCCAGAAGATTAATATCATACCACAAGATTAATCCTGTGGTTAGTTTGAGGGTGAATTTCACTGATAAACCAAGAATGATATGCTACAAAGATCTGTGGACAAGTATGATAGCATATTTATCTAAGCAAACTGAACACCAGTGCAGTTGCAGTGATGTCAACGTCAGCTGCTGCGGCTGGTAGCAATGATACTGTCATGAATTTGGTAGCTCAGAAACTAGTTTGTAGTGTCAACACAAAAATAAGATTAATTCAAGATTAAAAGTATTAATCGGAATATTAATCGAGATCAATTATTTTGAAGAAATACAGCACTACTTGCTACATCTACTGCATATGACTCTGTGTTTGATTGAGGCAGCCTGTAGAGAGTTTCCTATGAATATTGGGAGGTTTTAGTTAGAATCAAAATGCGAAATTTGGGTCAAAATTCATTCCAAGAGAGGGTTAAGCAAAGTGTCAATGCTCCATAGCAAATGTGCTGATGCTGTAGATATGAAGTGTCCTCAGACCAGAATGTTTTTGCCGTCCTGCCCACGAGTTTCTCTTTTGACTAATGCTCTGTACAATGTCATGGTCAGTCGCCAAGTTGTTGTCTAGTGAGCGGTGATCCCCTGAAACAGGATATGAGCGTAGTCAGGACGTGAACGGGTGAAGGAACGCACTCAAAGGAGTCGGTGTCATGCGGCGCTGCATTCCAATTACAATACAATAATATGTGCCTTGTCTAGTGTTATGTTTCTACCTAGGTACTGCGCCGATGTGATTTATGCACTGAATAATTGATAGATTATTGATTGGCGAGAGGGGTAGGATATGCACTCAGTGATTGCCTCTCAACAGCTGAGCGAATACCAGTGAATTGTTGTAACAAAACTTCACCACCGAGGTGCTCAATTTCACATTGCTATGTACAGGAGAACTTACCTGAGTGGAGTTCGTTTTGTCCAGATGCTTCCTGGTTTAGTGAGAGTTCATTGACATGAGCTAGAGTTGGAGACGTTAAGGATATTAATGATGTTGACGATGGTCTTATACCAAAGGAGGGATCACTTGGCACCTCCAGGCTTGGCCGTTTGACTTTGGTCACGCCTTGTGGCCTCGATGTGGAAGGTCGGAGAGGAAGGGAGGATCGGGGCCTGGACTGACAGCTGACAGGTCGAGAGTTCACTGACAGCCTGGTCAGAGAAGAGTCTGGCCTAAGACTCGGTGATGACAACGTGCCATAGCCACTGTCACCATCTGAAACAAGTGCTTGGTGTCGGAGAAATCTGGTGACTGACAAAGAATCATCTTTGTCCTTACCGACACTGCTCTGTTCAGTCTCCTTCGAACCCATCATATGAGAAGCATCTGACCGTCGATTGGTTGGCCTTGTCGGCAGATCAGATTGCCATGACTTCCTTAATGACTTCAAATATGATCTTTCTTTGTTAACATGTGATAGAAATGTTGAACACCTAACTAATCAAGGTTTGGAGAAATAAAGCAGAGATTTAAAGGCTACACAATCCAGATCATGGTCATATTCTGTGATGGTTTGATGTCATTTACTGCAGAAATTCAACGATCAGCTTCAGCAAAACGATGATCAGCCGTTTTCACCGCAGATACCAATGATTACAGTACTTGAAGATGAAGTAAAGAACTTACAAATACTTGCATGATGGCATTGAGATACAGTCCCAGCTGGTCTCGCTGTTGTCATATGCGTAATGTATTCTCATGTCACATGCTGATCATTGTTGGTAAGCTATTCTATTGATTATAGCCCATCGCTCTTTCATCAGCAAACACTGGCCGCCTAATGCACACGGATGAGTGTCTGGATGAGCTGGATGATCATCAAGCGCCCAACTGAGAGGGGGAGAGCTTTTATTTTACTTCATGTCTATATATATCATTATAAGCTTTTAAAAGCTTCATTTTAACGATGAAAAATTCAAGTTCTGTGATTAGTATGCAAGGATAATATACTTATGAAAATGGAGTACATTCCCTGCAATGTAACTTGATTGGTTGATTGTCTCTCTATTATATTCTGTTACGGGCACAGACTAGAGTGTAGAATGACCCTCTTGTGACACCTCGAGTTTAAGGCGCTGGATCTTGCGATATTTAACAATCAGAAATATTACTAATATTATCAGCAACAGTAAAAGACAAGAGAAAAATATTAATAGTATTAGTTGAGTGTCTGATAGCGTAGTGGGAGTTGTCTCCTCGGAACAGTTGCGATCAGTTGTCGTTTGTGTGGCATTAGTAGTAGAATGAGTAACTTCACTGCCGGTCCGAGTAAAGAGAGTTGGAAAGGTTCTGAATGTTCTTCTGGTAGCTGTCGTTATCATGGTGAAAGGGGGCTGCCTGGTGCTTTGTGGTACTGATGATGAGCATGTATAGTACACTCTCATTGCATTCCTGCTCCTATCTCTATTTGTGCCACAAGGCTGAAAGCTTCCTTCCAAAACCTCTCTTGCATCAACTATACATCTTGATCTTCTGAGGCAGCTGTAGAAAAGTTTCTGAAATTCTTCTCTTTGTGATGAAAGAGTCGCCCACCCGCAGCCCTGTTTAGGTTCTTCATTACAATTTGACGGATCCTCAACTGAAGCCACTTGTACCTGATTGATCTGTACATATAGATCAAATGTGGAACATCTCAGCTCATTTATCTGCTGCACCATTGATGGATAGCAAAACAGATGATTGAACTCCTGAGCGAACAGCATCTCCACGGAAAACATACCTGCATGTGAGAAAACAAAGTTTCATGTTGGAACTTCCAAGTCATAGATGTTGAGATTGAAATCACTTACCAGATATGAGGACGAACACCAAAAGTTTCATTTTCTGTTCTAATGGTTGAACACGTCCTGCTGTAGGTAGATGACTAAGGCGATTGAATCAATCAGTAGATAGCGCAGCTTGAAAACTGATTCTATATATGTGCAAGTGATACGAGTCAGCAGCTATTCTACGCCATATCACATGCTGTCACTGAAACCATGCATTCACACATTTTGCCATCCAATCATCCATGTCCGACACTTGGTGACATCATCGCTGGTGTAGTGTTCTGTACATCCTCTTATGAGTAATCAATATTTAGACATTGCTGCCGCTGCTTGGTAAGTGGCCAATTCTTTAGACAGCTGCTAATGTTTTGGGGGGAAGGGGTAGACTGACTTGCTCCATACATTTGTGAAGTGAGGTGGCCTGTTCCTCCACTACAGCAAAAGAATTTCTCATTGAATCACTTTGCTCACGCTGGCTATGATCCTCTATCTTCTACGCTACCAATGTGTGTGCAGCCTTGTATTACAGATTTGTCAGAACCAAAACTCTAGCACCACATGTGTACCAGTCGACAATGTCTGAGTTTGGTATGAAATAGTGAGAATGAGACTAATGAGGCTATGGAAAGAAATGTATAAATCTTAGCAACTGATAAAATACTTATATGATGGCATATCTATGACATATCACCTGCGTGGATAGCATAGCAACTACCTTGATCTGTGCTGAAGGAGTTACACCTTCTCTCTACCAGCTTCACCTCTGACTGGTAGTACTTACACTTACACAACCTCGGCCATAACTTACTGGGATAATGATGGGCTGATTTAATGGAAACTACTGTCTTGGCTGGTGATTGGCAGGCAGACAAAAGTCAAAAATTGTGCAAGTCTACGATACTATCTCTATTATACTCTAATACACTCTACTGCTCCATCTCTATTACATTCTAATACGCTCTACTACTCCATCTCTCTATTACATTCTAATAC
>ERZ1740065.285-NODE-285-length-25939-cov-12.289213_pt1 | contig 25939 bp, 15 predicted proteins | sample MGYA00581738_ERZ1740065 | MGnify/ENA primary metagenome ERZ1740065 (study PRJEB43018, sample SAMN04849749) | marine metagenome | isolation source: floating plastic debris | place: Pacific Ocean | collected 2008-09-01 | study: EMG produced TPA metagenomics...
CTCTAGCTGCACTGGCTGCCCTTCTGGGTCGTCTCACTGGCAGCAAAACAAGGGCGCATGACTAGCTGAGCAGCAGAGGCAGTACGCCCAATAGGAAGCCAGCTTACTGGGGCTAATTGATTTCACAGGAATTGCCACCTAGTTGCCGATCCCGTCATTTGTGATAAATTAAAAAGTATTTTCCGATCTTCAATATTTGATAGTGTCTTTTATCAAACCAGCACTAAGTCCTGCTTAATGTCTAACACAGGAGCAGATCCAGGAACTTTTCCGCTGACGCCGCTGCTTGAGGCGAAACTTGTGTCTGTTGACTGCATACCCAAAACTTAAGTGATGGTGACTGAGGTCTGTGTGGCTACGCGATGACTGCAGTCACGGTTTCTTATCCCGCTTACTACTAGCTGCCAAAAAATAGTGGAGGAAGATTTTTTGACTGACGCTCGAGCATCAATTATGTTAGCCTGAGTTCATTTCTGTCGCATAAACAGTGCCTTCATCTCACTGCCTCTGAAAGAAACTTCCTTGTTGATTCTAGACATCTTCGGAGTCCACACGCCTTCATCCTATTCATGCATGACAGAAACTACCGTAGTAAAGTAAACAATGCCTGAAGTGCTGCGTTTACTTCTCAGAAGTGGTCAACCAATCCAGTGTTTTCTTAGTTGGTGCAGTCATTCATACCTTGGGAGTTGAAAATTCAGACATTTAACCCGTTTGTGCTCAGAATACGCCTAGTGCCAATGGAAATTGTTGGAGCTCAACTTATCATCGGAAAGAATATATCAATGGGAAATGTCACAATCTCAACACCATAATATGTACAGGTGCCTGCCATCAGGAGAATACACAGTCAGTTGATAGCCCCACTCACCCTATGCGATGAACCGGTACAATGAGCTTTCGAATGAGTGGCTTTGTCTATCGCATAGCATTCGCATAAGCTTGTCATATGATGAAAAGCAGGCTTGCTGTACAAGAGGTAAAGGTGGATTCATACTATGGCGATTCAGCCAGCCGGTCAGTACTGGCCGATAGCAAAGATTCCTACAAGCCAATCAGGCCCTTTAACATTGACACCGATTGATAGTTATGGAAAACTATCCGGATATGGCTTCTGATTGGCTGTCGGCTATGGATTGATCTTGCAATCATTCAAGAAGCGATCCATGTTGATCAGCCGGCAGACTGTTTCATTCAGTTAAGGCTTTCTTTCACACTAGGCTTTCAGCCGGCGGGTACTGATCGGCTGAGTGAATCGGCATAGTGTGAATCCACCTTGGTACTTTCAACACGTTCAAAGCTGACCTGCGATTAGTTCCATCACATCTGATTTGATTTGCTGATACCAATTTAGCACATGGGCAAATGCAGATCAACGTGCTCGGCTTGTTTAGAATCCATAGCCTAGTACAAGCTCTGGGATAATCAGTGAGAATACAGTGTGGGATGCAGCCTCCACGCTCTCTCTACAGTGGCTAGCGCATTACACATGTTCTAGACTACATTTAGATGAACTTAATAGATCATATTTAAAAATAGGCTGGGTGGTGTTTGGTGTTCCTCAGTCCATAGGGATATGGGAAATCAAGCCAGAGATCAGATGTTCATTGAGCTAATGAATATGAAGAAACACATGGTACATAATACAACCAGCACAAATGATAATTACAGCCAAGAAGTCAAAGCAAACTGGTAAGAATGACTCTAGTCAGCAGTTACTTATCAGAAGATGTAACGAAAGTAGCTGAACTGATAGCAAAATATAGCAATATTTCCACGCAGTCAACACTGGCAAACTATGCGAGTGCATTATGAGAAATGGGAGGACCGCAGCAGCTGTGAAATGTTGAACTAATTGACTCCTGTTGAACAGCCACAGGTTGACCGCTATCTCTACTTTGAACTACATACCTCATCATATGACATCACTTGATAGGCTGCTCGTCGCATAGCTTATCATACTGTTGCATCGCACTTTGTGAATGGGGTCTTAGTCTAAATATATAGTCTAGTGTTGATGATTACTGAAATTGTGGATGTTGACATATGAACAAAAATTGCATAGCATGTTGCCTTGGAAGGGATCACTACTTCCTTTTACACTGTTGACGCAAGATTTCTCATTCGTGCGTCTGCTAAGCTTAATCTTTCCAGAGTCTTCTTGAACAGAGGAAATATGAGAATCTGCTTATACTCAGTGTTTGTCATATTATTACTCTATGGTAGGTATTTCAATGATGCTAAACTTCCCAGATTTTGAAATGAAGGCAAACGCTTTTGACTTGATTTAGTATACCAACACGGAATAAGTACTTTCTTCTTCTCAGCAGGGTCTGTGGGTGGATCTGGAGTCTGCAGAGATGAGGATGTTCTCAGCCGCAAGATATGTGCAGGAGTAGATGTCGATGATGGCCATTTGTGCACCAGGGATGACTATCTATCAGAGGCTTGTTGCCAGTACTGCCACAGTTTGACAGGTAGATTAACTGTCTAGCATTGTTTGTTGTTCTCCTATTAGCACATGGTGCAGGTGCTGGCTTTTTTGTTCGTTTTTCATTTGGTATGCAGTTTGCTTTCAACTTCGTTAAGTCTGTTCTAGGACTCATTGGGCTTCAGCTAGCACAGGCACTTTCACGCCTTACATCCACTCTTTCCATGCCTATAGGAGGGTATCAAATACCAAATATATGCTGTTCTGATCTCAACATTAGTCTGGGTCTGGGTGTAGATAGACTTTATCGTATGACTGACTGCTGCAGACTACCTAGGTGCATAGCTAGCAAGCTACATCACTAGCAAGCTACATCGCTAGCAAGCTACCTTTTAGGCTTTTCCCATGCAAACTGCACTTTCTCCTTACACACCTGCCTAATGGGCGTTGCCATCGGTGCCACATCACTAATTTAGCTAGATACCCACAAAACCCAAAAACGACCTGGCAGCTACTTTTTCCGGAGGTTCTACCATTGCCAGCACTGTTTTCACTTTCTCCGGATACGGTTTGACCTCACCACAGGTCAGCTCATGTCCTAAAAATATCCCCAGCTGCTGACAAAAACACTCTCTGGTCAGGACTTTGTCTTGCATACCTGCCAGCAGCCTCATCCGCAACATCAGCACTTTCTCTGTCTCGCTGAATCCACATCTCTCTACCAACTCATATAACTCGGGAATGAACTCTTCATCCGTCTGTCCCTATTGCTGACAGCAGTTACTCAACATGATAGAGTAATGTAGCTGATTGCTGGTGGGATTAAAGTCTTTAGTGAACGCTGTCACTGTGTTCTCATACAACTGCTCTGGGTTCTCCTTGGCTTCTTCATTGCTGGGTATCTCAATTACCAGCTGTGCATATACCTTCTCAGCCTCTTCTCCCATCAGGTAGACCAGAGTATCTACCTGTCGCTGAGCACTCTTCTCATCAAGCCCACTGGCCTGTCGATATAGCTGGAATCTCTATATCCACCTTGGCCGCTCTTCTTGTGTGTTTGTAAAGTACATTTGCACTGGTGCCTTTATCCCTGTTGCCATCTTGAATCTCAGTTAGTCTCTGTCTCCAAAATCCAATCTGATCTCCTCTACGACGCCATGTTCTGATCTCATTATTAGTCTGGGTCTGGGTGTAGATAGAATTTATCGTATGACTGACTGCTGCAGGCTACCTAGGTGCATCGCTAGCAAGCTACATCACTAGCAAGCTACATCACTAGCAAACTACCTCCTGATGGAGCAGGCAACTCCTATGACTGATCATGACATATGCTTCATTCATTTGACACCAGTTGGTTCACACAGACATGAAAACAGCATCGACCAAACAAACGAATGGAGAAAACATCTGCATTTACGTTCGTAAAATGCGTTTGTTGAGCTGTTCGTTGGACGCTCGACAAGTTGACCGTCTGTTGACAGACAGCGAGGAACGCTCCTCATACTCTGATCTGATTGGATGCTTTCAACCGCAGCGCACTAGTCAACTGCATGTTGTGCAAGCCTTGTCAATGATTGGCTACAGTTTACGATCGACCGAGCGCATGACCAGCTATCTGTTCATTCATTCAATTTGTCCATTTATCCACCTCATTCGTTCATTCATTGCTGTTTTCACGTCCTTGTGAACCCAGGCCTGCCTCGCGGTTGTGAAAACAGCAACAAACAAATGAACGAATGAGGTCTATAAATGAATACTTGAACGAATGAACAGATAGCTAGTCACACACTTGTCCATTCGCAAACTATAGCCAATCATTGACAAGCTTTGCATAACATGCGATTGACTAGTGAGCTGAGGTTTAAGGCATCCAATCAGATCACAGTATGAGGGGCATTTGTCATTCGTCGTTCAAAAAGTGTGGACACTTCGAGCTTTCAACGAACGGCTCAACGAACGAATTGTACAACTCAAATGCATTTGCATTCTGCATTCGTCCATTTGTTGTTGTTTTCGGGAGAGTGTGGCAGATCCTTTAGTGAAGAAAACACCAGAGAAATACTAATTTCCTATCGACTATCAACCATTGCTTCAGAGTTCTTGTGTACATAGCCTAGTAAAAAAAGTACGGTTCAGCAGTGGCTGGGAGAATGGTGCCGGATGTAGGTGTCCTGGGTTCGATCATCAATCATGGTAATGGCAGGCAGAGCATCTGACCGTAATTGCTCCTCTGCCAACCTAGCATCCCCTGTGATTACACAGCCATAATTATTGCAGGGAACATCCCCTCCCCTTGCCAAAAAGTTATACTATCCTTACCCAGGGGAGTGACCGGTGCATTAGCAGGGATAACCGATAGCTCACTGGTCACATGATAGAGTATAAAACGGTAAGAGTGCAGTACAAATGCTCTTTAGGTTGGCCACTATGCTCATGGATTGCTTGGTTCACACAGGGCCAGATAACAGTATTCCGATGATCGCTTACATGGAGTAGGTGGTACCAGCCACAATATATATTTTGTTGAGCACTATTTAGAGCCTGCTAAACATTTTTAAAGTTGTCACGAACGAATAGTGAATGGATGGAAACAGCAGAAGCATTCTATTCGTAAAATTAAGCCGTTTGTTGTAAGCTTGCCATGTCAACATTTAATGAATGACAAAGGCTCCTCATGCTGCCATCTGATTGGATACGTCCAACGCAGCTGGTGAGTGAACCGACTGTTGTATAAGGCTTGTCAATCATTGTCTACTGTACGCAAATGAACCAGTACATAGCCAACTATCTGTTCACTTGTCCGTCTGTTCATTTACTCACCTCATTTGTTAATTACTCGCTGTTTAAACTAGCGTGTGGCAGACCCTTTAAGCCGTGGCTGCACCGAGCGGTGCTCACATCCTTTCGATGCTGAATTATGCGTAGAGGGATGGTGGCTACGCAGATCGACTGGTTGACCAATTACAGAACTCCTGTACCGCACGCATGGTCATAGTAAACAATAGGATGGGCTATGTTTGTCACTGCTCATACACATTGCTCCAACAATTATGCAACCATTAACTGGAAATTGACCAATCAGAGGGCGCATCTGGACCGAGCGTCAGACAGATTTTGAGCATGTCCGAAATGCATCGCCTAGCATCGTTTACCTCTGAACAGAGCTGCCCAACTCTGTGGTTGACTGCATCACTGGCTACACAGAGCAACATAAACATTATTCTGTGTAGCCACAGCTTCAGACTAGCTGTATTTGAGAGCATTTGCATAGACAGCAGACGCAAACCTGTTCATGTAAACATCTTGAAGGTGACTGAATATGAGCTATCGCCTGTCAGAGGAACATTTTATATGATTCGCCATCTGATCAAGTCACTGTTGTTGTGTCTCTCGATTGATAAAGATTAAGTCTATCGGTTTAGTGATGATTGTCTAGCATGTATTCGGCCATTACCGGAAGTGAGTTAATACGGACGTCACAATAAGTAGTGATTCCACAACATCCCCCTTTCAAGCTGTTGTGGGAGTCAACAAATATATATGATTAAACCAGATGGATTATAATCAAATCAACCACAGCATTAATTGAGATGCGAATGGCACAGTCTTCGCTCTCCTCCGCTGCCACCTGTCTAGTTGCTCACTCCATACTTGTGTTGTAGTCCTGCAGATATACTGTCGGCTTCCTTGACCTTCAATGTCTGTCCCCGGCTACACTCGGGTTGCTGGCCTGGCGGATGTACTGGCGTTTGTCCTGCCCTCTGCGACCTCCTCCTCCGGTACCCGTTCACTGTGGCTGGCCTGTGGACCAGATCCTACGGTCCTGCCCTCTTCGCCGACAGTGTCAGGTGAAGAGTTATCTATCAGAGCTCACCTGTTCCTTCTGACTATTCCTCTGTGGTTGGTCCGGACGGTGTAAGACCTCAGTGCAATCGCTCCAAGTACTGCTCCTTCCTGTCCGCTGTCCCTGATATGGACGCTCATTCCTGGGTCTAGCTGGGGTAAGGTCTGGGCGCAATATCTGATGTTGTAGTTTCGCATCGCTCTCTGTCTTATAGCCGCTTCTCTGTCGGCGATGTCTGGAACCTCCCTAAGTTTTCCACCGATCTTAGGCAGGTTAGGTTTAACCTGACGACCTATCAGGAGCTCCGAAAGCGTGTAGCCGTTCTCTAGCGGTGTGGCTCCATATATCAGCAGGCTTAGATGCGGGTTGATAAACTTTGACCATAGCCTCTTGACTGTGGCTACCACCCTCTCTGCCTCGCTGTTTGCCTGGGGATACCTCGGAGAACTGGTTTGGTGGTGAAATCCATAGGCTTTTGAAGTTCACTGAAGTCCTGGGATGCTAACTGTGGTCTACGCTGGGCACTCCGTGGACAGAGAAAATGGACTGCACCCTTTCTCTAGTGGTCAGAGCTCCTAGCGACTCTAGGTGTCCGACCTCGATATAGCGGCTATAGTAGTCCACGATTAGCAGATAATGTCGCTTCTTGAACTCAAATAGGTCTGCTGCTAGTCGGCTCCATGCTTGCTCCGGCAGTGTTGATGGTTGCAACTGCTCCGTTGGAACTTCAGACTGTAGCATACATGTCCTGCAGCTTTGCACCATCTCTTTGATATCTCTCGAAATTCCCGGCCACCACACAGACTTCCTTGCTCTCGCCAGGCACTTCACTACTCCCTAGTGAGCTTGGTGGATGTGACCCAGTGTCTTGACTCTCGGAGAGGTAGGGATTAACAGCGTTTGGTTGAATATAAGTAACCCATCCGCTTGGGTGGTGTGGTCCTTCTGGTCCCTATAGGTGTGTATGGCAGAGTCAGCATCTGGTTTTTACGTCCCCCACCCGTCCTAGAGACGTCGGGCGATCTCCTGACAAATGGGATCACTCTTCTGTACCTCCCTTACATCCACTACCAGTGGGTCACTGACTGCCAGTCTTGGCCGAATTGCCTCCTCAACCTCCTCCACAAATTGGCTGTCCTGTACCGTAGGATCCTCAATTCGTATCCTGGAGAGTGCATCCGCTAAGTGGCTTTGGCTCCTGGGCACATACCTAACCTCTGGACCATATCTCATGAGGCGTAGTTTCATTCGTAGTACTCTAGCCGGGATCTGGTCCAGATTCTTCGGGTTCATCGGTGTTACCAAAGGCTTGTGATCTGTGTCTAGCACAAACTCAGTTCCTCGTAAGAACTGGTCGAGCCTTGGCTAGATCTGGTCTGATTCCATCCTGTGAGACAACGTGTCCAAGGAACTTCACAGTTTTCTGCCAGAACTGGCACTTGTCTTTGTTTAATGTAAGTCCTGCCTCTTCGAGCCTCTTCAGTACTCTCTTCAGAGCCAAGTCGTGACTGTCTATGTCTGCTCCATGGATTAGTATGTCGTCCATGTGCACTATTACGCCCTCTATACCACAGAGCAGCTCTGCCACCATCTGCGAGAAGATCTCAGGGGCACTGGAAATTCCGAAAGGTAGCCGGTTGAAGCAATAGCGACCAAACGGCGTGATGAAGGTTGTCAACTCCTTTGAGTCCTCAGCTAGACTTGTCTGCCAGAACCCACTGTTTGCATCTAGTTGGGATAATACCCGGCTGCCAGCCAGCGATGCAATGCTGTCGTCTACCTTCGGCATGGGGTACACCTCTCTCTTTACAGCTTTGTTTAGTGCTGTCAGGTTGACGCAGATGCGGACGTCTCCTGTAGGTTTCACTACGGGACCATTCCGCTGCACCAATCTGTCGCCCTATCTACTGTTGATATCACACCATGACTAGCCATGTCTTCCGGCTTCTGTCGCCTCTTTTCCCTCAGTGGTAGGGGTACATTCCTGGAAGTGTAGAGACAAACAAGTTTGAACTCCGGCTTCAGAACGATCTGATATGTGTAGTCCTTCAGCCTCCCTAAACTGTTGAACAGTCCTGGGTGTGACTTCACTATCTTTTCCTGCTTTGCTCCATCTGACATTTCCCTGTCTTGCTCCACTTCCTCCTGCACAATTCGCTTGACTAGACCCAGGCCGTCCTACGCAGGCCGTCCTACGTGGCAGAGGCGAGCTCTGGTTCTTTATCACGTACACAGTCTCCTGATGCCGGCGTTGTCTGTAGGTCGGGGTAGCTTTGAAGCTCCCCAAAACTCTCAGGTGGCTCCCTCCTGGTCCGCGTAGACTAGCATCAGTTGTTTCTAGCTGCATATCTTTCAACCATCGCTCACAATCTCCTACTACTGTACCATCAGCTCCTGTGTCTAGCTTGAAGTCTGTGGCATGGCCATTCACTTTGACAGTTGCCCTCCAGGCTCCGACTGAGAGTTGATTTATATCATGCAGCTCGCCTGTGAATGGATCGAGTCGAGTCTCTCTGCTGACCTCCAGCAGTGTCTTGGATCTACAGTGGCCTGCTAAATGTCCCTTCTTCTTACAGACCCTGCACTCTGCCTCTCTAGCGGGACACTCCTTCCTCGCATGTAGGTCCCTGCCGCAGCGGCTACACTTATTCCCTTCCCCATCCTTACCCCCTAATATGTCCTAAGGAAACGGGTTTTGGGCTGTCAGAACCTCGCTTGGGCTTGACAGAAGCCTTACGGACGGCATCTATTGCCACACTTTTTGCCACTGACTTCATCACCGCATTTGTCACTTCATGACTCCTGCACATCCTCACAGCATTGGTAGGGGTTAGCGAATTACCCTGGGAGATAAGTTTGTTCCTCACTGCATCATCAGTTATCCCTAACACTGTCCTATCTCTGAGCATCTCATCAGCTGGTAAAGGTTTATCATCCCTTCCAGCGAAGTAATCAAATGAGCAGCGTTCTGCCAATGCTCCGAGCTCGGAATAGAAAGCATCGAATGACTCCCCTGGCTGTTGCACTCTAGTGTTAAATCTGTAGCGTTTGTGCACTACATTCCTCTCGCCGACACAGTACTGTCTCAGAATATCCAGGATCAACTCTAGAGATTCATCAATCCGGTACCTTGCACTATTTCCTACTACCGTGGCTGCATCAGCTCCATTAGTGTATAACAGCAAAGCCCTCTGATATTCGATTGGTTCCTGAGCTAGTCTGCTCAGAACATAATACGAGCGCCATCTGCTAGCGAGTCTTGTATAGTTCTCCCTATCAGAGTTTAGAACAATCTCACCGAGCGGCTCTATCCTCGGCGCGTATCCGGTCCCCTGCGTAGCTCCTTGCCTATCTGCTGCTCCTTCCTCTCCCTGGAGTGTCGAAATCAACATTTCAGCTCACAGGAACGCTGTCACCATGTTGCGTCTCTCGATTGATCAAGATTAACTCTATCGGTTTAGTAATGATTGCATAGCGTGTATTCGGCCATTACCGCAAGTGAGTTAATATGGACGTCACAATAAGTAGTGATTCCACAACAACTGTTGGTTTATTGACGGTTTCTTTAGAGCAACCGTTAATGTTCACTTGTCTTTTGGAAAATACAGTTACACGTCGTGAAAATAGGCGATAACTCAGAGTTTGATGCTGCTCTAGCCTCAACTTCAGCAGTGATATAGTTCATCGATTCTACAGCGTTGAGCTGTCCAGGCGCCAATCATGAAACCAATATTTGGGTGCTTCTTTGCTGATTTTTAACCGATGTACACACGACCCTCATTTTCACCTTCGAGAAGAGAAAAAACAAGAGTTACAATCAATGCTGTCTCTATATGATTGTGATATGTATTCTTATCTTGTTTCTGAAATTGGAGATACACACAGGAACATAATGATAGTCAAAAATTACTTGCATTACTTACAGTATTTAGATAATTTTCAGATCCCTTCCATGGCTACTGCATAAGAAATAGTTTCTCAGAAGACATCTGCAATTTGCACAAGATCAGGGAGCCAGGCTTCTGCTTACGTAAACAGTCTTATGATGCCCTCGGCTGCTGTCTCTACTGCATCAAATGGCTGAAAGACAACGGTGGGAAGTTTCTGCAACTCTATACTTCTGGCCTACCCGAACTTGTCTGTTGACCCAAATAATTGACCCCTAGCAGTTGAACCCTAATGATCAATTTTTACAGGCCTAGAGCTTAGCTCAAAACTTCAGAGCTAAAATACGGGAAATAAGTCATCTGTGGCTCTTTTCATACGATGCTTTGTTGAAGGATACATGGAAGAGTTTCCAGTCACAACAACCCTACCCACAACACCTACGCCAACCAAAGGTAAGTTATGAAACCGGCGATTCCAGCATAATAACCACAATAATATCATTAGTCACACGTTCTCCACTTATTTTCGAAGCGGGTGTACCTGAATCAAAAAGCACAATGACCGCTGCTTCACCAACATCTCCTGGTACAACCAAGGGTAAGTTACAAAACTGATGACTCCAGCATAAATCCATTTGATATACAATAATGTCATTAGTCACACCTTCTCCACTTATTTTTGAAGTGCGTGTACCTGAATCAAAAACCACAATGACTGCTGCTTCACCAACATCTCCTGGTACAACCAAGGGTAAGTTACGAAACTGGTGACTACAGCATAAATCCATTTGAACTACAGTAATACCATTAATCACACGCTGTCTACTTATTTTCGATCTACATGTACCTGAATAAAAAACCACAACAACCGCGACAACGTATCAACATACCGCCACGGTTAATTTATGAAACTGGCATTATCAACTCATTTTGAAAACGAATCTCAACACTTCTTAATCTTTGAGATGCTGCCAACATGGACAGAAATGATACCAGACAGTTGCTCACGATGCATGACTAACACAGGCACAGGAGAACTTGACCACTGCCACATTACCAACGTACTGACTTCAGAGAGGACAATGACCATAGAATCAATTGATGTCATAGTATGTACATTTCCAGGTAAGACGTCAAAGACACCATATCAGCAGGATCTGGCCTTAGTGGCAGGTGGCAGCGTGGTGAGTGTCACTTCTATTTTCCATCAGTAAAGGCTTGGCCTCATTGCACGATTAATCAAGAGTTTGACACCATCGTGCCACTGCGTGGAGCACTGGCTGTCCTCAACAAGCAATTAGCCAAACAGCCACCTCAATCCAAGGAAACTACAAGCCATCTGAAGTGCCGCTGCTCTCTCCAATTATATGGCTAGCATTCACAGTCAAAGTTTAAACTGTTTCGCTGTGCTCAACTCAAGCTAATCCAGGCTGATCGCACTACAGCTCCATTTCCACCATTGCAAGTTGAATTTTGAATGATTTGTGACTGTGATTCTATGGATACACTCAGCACAGTAAATAATGTTCTTCGAACAGCAACATTGGTGGCAGAACTTGCAATGCTCAGGGAGAAGACTTGCACCTAGTTTGAGCAAGCATGCATCAGTTTTGACAATCAGAAATCAGTTGGTTCCTATTGTACCCGACCTCAGAGTTTGGTGTATTTTGCGCGATGCTGTCCTCAACACCCACTTTTCCCCCATCGCGCGATTCCCCATCAACTGCAGGTTGTTAACAGTACCGGCACACCAGATAATGTTTTACTCTTCTATTGGTAGCGGCTCCTCTTTCATAAACACGGATGTTTAGCTTAGACTAAAGCAGGTTTAAGTGTGGCAAAAGCACATTAAGTGTGGGCGAAAGTCGGCGTATCATTGGCTTAACATAATTCTAGCCCACCTAATGATAGAAGAATAAAATTTGCCTACACCAGTTCCTCCATCTTCATTACTTCAATGTAATCACTGTGGAGTTCTTTGGTTTTCATACCTCTCAACGAACCTGGTATGACCTACTTTTTAGCTCGAGTAGCACAACCTGCAGTTGTCGAATGTGTCTTCGTCTGACCACCGGCCTGACGAACCAACATCGACATACGTAAACAGGTATCATGCGTCACACATCGTCATGAGCACACTACCACGAATAATAGACAAGGGCTGACCATGGAATCAATGTTATCTACATGACCGAAGGGATGAGAAAAAATTCTTGAAATGCTTCTTATAATTAAAGTACTTGGATCCACTGTGTGCCGGTGCTTGAATAGCACAATGTTTCCCATCGATGGCACCACAGCAATGAGGAAACTGCCAATTACGCTCAAACCTGGAAAATAAAGAGTGAATAGTATATGTTTGTCTGAGCAGGTGCTAGCCATAAAAATCTGAGAGATACACATATTACACATACTCAGCTGAGATAATTTTCCATTCTTCAATGGATGAGGGAGTCTGCAGGTATTTGCTACCCATTCTGGTCCAGATCGCGGCACAGACTTCATAAACTACTCTAAGTATAGTTGACTCACCCATTCTGAAGAGTATCGCCAGTGATTTCCATGAGTCGCCAGTGGCCAAGTACATTAGGGTCACAGCTAGTCTTTGTTCTGGAGGAATAGCTGCCCTGGATGTAGTATCCTTCTTCTGTATGTCATCCCTGATATATGACAGAAAGACATCAAAACAGTACTTTAACACACGCATGCAAGAGGTATCCTTATCCTGATGTTCATCCCGAATCATTTTTATTAGCAAAGTCCATGCTCCTCCAGCTGATCTCACTTCATTAATGGGATGAGTCCAATACCTCTGACCTGCATTTGTTAATATCTTGCATTTTGTGTATATATATATCCTATACTTTTGAGTAACAAGTTCCTTTTCTTTTGAGAAATGTACATTTTGATAAACTAAATCCGCCTATGTATGAGTACGAACAGCAAGTGAGGTGTGAATGGATGCCGTAATATATATGTCAGCATCCCGCATGCGATGATAAAAAGAGGTGTGCTCGCAAACGCGTGCAATTGAGTCACGGCTACCGTTTGCTCAGCTTGCCAACGCGTAGGTGTGCTCACGGCTTAAACTACGGAAAAATTGCTCTGTTAAGCCATGGCTTTATAATCCAGCGTTATGCAATTATTATGGGAGCTTTAGTTTATACCACTAAGACAGCATTAGCACACACTTTCGCTGCTCACCTCAATAGTAATTTGAAAAGTGTAGTAAAATCTATCTTAATCTTTATTTCCTAGCACCAACATCCAGCAGCATATGCTCCAGTTTTGTTTACTATTCGTAAGGTAGTTTGGTTAAGTCATGATGTCGTTTCCAGGTCCTCGCTGCCATACTACTGACTGTATTGCTGATAAGGAGACGGAGGAGGCAGAGGGGTATAGATGAATCGCATACTGTTTCAATGTGAGTGAGTATCAAGATGTTTGCTGATGATAATGTATGAGCATGCCTGTCAGCCAGTCAGGCTGAGCATAGTGGAGACTCTGTTTTTCTAAACTTTGAGAACCCATAGCTCAAAACCCCAACCCCCTACAGCAAGAAGTATCTCATATTTGTGCTCAGCGCAGCAAACTCTAACTGGTGAACCACAGCAGAACAATAGAAAACCACTCATAGCAAATCCTGGTCTCTAAAATATCGGAGTCTCCCGAAAAACACAGCAGCTTTGACAGCTATATGTATGACTGATAATGCATAGTACACAAATGCTCACATGCTCACGGCCACAAGAAATATTCCACGAGGAGTTCACTCTTTACCCAAAGCATATCCTTTAAATGTTATCCATAAAATACCACTGTATCACAAGTTACTCTGAAACTGCTGTAGGTCCTTGAAATGGCATGGGTCTGTTGAGATTTGAGCAGCCACGATAATAAATTCTATCCACAACAATGTTTAATGGCATTAAGACCGTGCTATAGGGAAATTGATGATAGTGAATAAAAAATGTCGTGAGTCAACCAGTTACCTGTAGCGTAGGATTTTATAGCACATAGAACTTGCTTAGGTGAAATCTAGGACCATTCTATCAAGTTGATATCAGTCCTATGGTTGAACATCAGCCTTCCTATCTGACAGTAAAATGCTGCTATTAACCACTAAAATGTCTTTGGATCAAATGCAGTAGTCAGTTTGAATCATTGTCGAAGAGTTGCTTGAACTAGGACCAATCAATGTTGAGGAAAACTTCAAGTAATTTTGTAATTTTGTGTTTTTGTGTTTTTGTATGAGCACTAGTGGATTTTCCCAGGTCGTGTCCTTCTTTTTTCAATATTAAGTGGATGGGTTAGGTAAACTTTGTGAGACAGTTCTTTTTTAACAAAAGTATTACATCTCATTTGCATTCAATTCAAATTTCAGCATCTGCTCCACATCGAAGCATACCTTTGTCTGTTAGACTAATGTAAATTACATGTAGATCAATGCTAATTGTCAATTGTAAAACTGCTTGAATCTAATTTACTTCGCACAGCATCATCTTATCTGGATTGAAGAATATGGCCAAGAATAGAGGGCCTCCTTCCGTCACCCAAACAAATGATGCGGTAAACATCTACTGACTGAATTCAATTACCTTGACCCTGCATGTTGTTAAAGGGTAAAGTTTAAAGATTAGAGCGGACTCCAACGGCAGGATTCTGTCGTTTGTAAAATATCGGAATTCTGTCTCAGCTATTGATGCATCTATTGAAGATCCAGTAATATTGAACTCACAATGGAATGCCATAGAATTCTCTGAGTCAAAAACTCCATAAGGTTGACGATATTTTTTACATTTGAGGGGAGCCTCAGATCCCTGATCCACCGCTAATAACCATGACTTACCTGTATATTACATGTACGCTACTCTTCTCTATAATTCACATGTATATATATCACATACTTCCTATCTCTTCATAAATGTGACTTACATGTACATGTACATGCGTATATATTTTCGTTTCGTGTCACCCAAAGAACATATAGAGACAGTGGTAGATATCATGTGGAGATGCTTCATCAACTGTACATTGGATCCACTATGTATTAATGACTTCATCTTGTCTCACAGAGACTAACATCTATATACCTATTATAGTCCAAGCACCAGTATGTAAACCGTGTTTGGGCAGACGGACAAGTATCCCTCTTTCCAGTGAATGAGGCGGCTCAGCCTAGCACTCTCATTGACCGGATGGGAAACCAGTCCTAGTCACTGAGGAACCTAGTCTTTACAATCAGCAGAGATTCTCACCAACTGTAGAGAGAGAGCTTTCTCAATGACGAAATTCACTCCAGACAGGCTCAGTAACTAAAGACTCAAGCATCAGTTGGTACTGTTTGGGGAGACATTATACTACTTACCGTAGAACGGCTTCCCTTCAGAGGCTCTGCTGCAGGTTTAAACCTGCCACAATGTCACAATATCATGTTTGTTGAAGGTTATACTCTTGGAACTTCTATCAGCTAAATCAAATAAATATGAAATACTAGCCATATGCACTACAGTCTACTGTACATACTGTACATGCATGAATTTCCACAGATTTTCGCTGCCAGTTTGTTTACAGCACTGGCATCATCTACTATGAACACTATTGTCGTTTATGGCAAACTGATATCCATGACTATTGAATGAAAATACGGCTGGTGTGGCACAGCATTGGATATGGTATGAGAGGATCTGAAGTTATGAAGTCTTCGCCTCAGTCACCCGTCGGCCAGTATGTCCTTCATAATTGAGTAGAGCGATGGAGATCTCAAGTCAATATGGATCTAAGACTTCTACCTCTGGCCCGGAACATCAGCAGAGTTGTGCCTTTCATTTTCAGAGTAGCACTGCCAAAATATGCTTGAAAGGCACCCACGCGCAGGTGCAAAACTATAATGCCGAAGACTACAGGGTGGGTGTGGGGCCTGCAGAGCAAGCGTATCCCAAGAAGATTTTAGCCTTGAGATCGGGTTTCTGGTGATGCAGAGTTGATGTCTGAGGGAATAGGAAAAAGTTAGTGAACTGAAGCTGTCGAACTAAGGATACTCCATTCTACTGTATGACGACAATTGATCATTTTACATTCAATAAAACTGTAATGAAAATGAGCTGCTAGTGCTCTAATGATTATAGTGAGTGGATAGAAATGTGCAGTATCTAAGTGACTATATCATTGTACTCAACCATGCCTGGATGATCTTCAGCTTCATAGGGCTTGAAATTTCAGAAAATAGTTCTCAATTTTCCCAGAAAGTTTTCCCAAGTGAAGAGAACTCCTAAGGAAAATCTTGATACAAAGTGGTATGACAAAGCTGTACCTGCCATACAGTTTAGTGCGACCAATCAGGCTCCAGCAGCTAAGAACCTTGTCTCAGCTGGTAGTAGAACGCTGGACCACGGCAAAATGAACATCTCCCATACAAGAGCACCGCCGCCAGTCCACTGCACTGCGCATCATGAAACCAAGGACTACAGAACTGATCTTTTATAAAAGAATCTACTCTCACGATACAACACTTTTGATTCAAAACTCAGCAATTTACGCTCCAGAGGAGGCAACTCTTGTGATGAATTTTAAACCATCCCGCCTTCAACAGCGGTTAGTTTGAATTAATATACTCCTGTAATTGAATTTGATATACTGCACTCAATTATATAGGCTCAGTGCAGTAGTGGAATAATAGCTGCGGAACTAGCTATGGGATCTCTGTCTACGCTTGTCACTTATGAAAAGGAACAAAGAATATGAGTAGTAGGCCTGTTAGCTGCATAATGCATGCTGTTTACAACATTAAAGGGTGAATACTGCAGTGTGATGCATTCCACGGGTCATGCCTTACCCACTGTGTCCGCACCTAACATGTAGCCACACCGGCTTCCATATGGGCTCAGGCTCACACAGCTCTTATTGGTGTACTGGTGTAAGTAGACACAGCTATTATCTCTTATCACCTCACTTCTGGCTCATCTTCGGATGCATGCATTGTCAACATCGATTGGTCAAATTGGCAAATTGACAGTATGATGGCAAAAGCTATTTTTGAATGCGTTCACCAGATAAATATTCATCAATCAGTTTGACAATAGTAATTATAATGGTTATAATAATAGTAATAATAACAAGATAATAATAAGAAGATGGTAAGAAGATGGTAAGACAAAGTGACTGCATATAAATGTACAGTTAGTAGGTTTCTTTAGATGAAATCACTTTCAGACGCATCTATGGCGAAATCGAGACAGGACTGTGATTTATGATGAGGATTTGGTCTTCACATCAATAGGCAGGTAGTCATAACTCAGAGGCAACGTATCCAGCGACATGATTTGTCTCTGACGTATCCTTCTTCTCATCAGCACCACCGCGAGAATCATTACCACAACTGCCTGCAGACAGAATATATTGAACATAGGTCCTTATCGTAGAGTTACATATATTTATGTGCTTAACAACTGCCTTGACCGGCCAATCAGCATTTGGATGAATTACAAACTGAGTACCAAGACTATATATATTGCATACTTCAGACTATATTCCGTCACTAATTTGGTTATATGATGTCCGAGGTTTTTTCCTCCTAAACTGCTTGTACAAAGCTGTCACACAAGTTTCATATTACCAACCTAAATGAACATACGAAGGCAGATATACTGGGGCCAGAAGCTGCCGCCTGTATTTTCAAACACCACCTGTTACATAATTTTCCACCAGTGAAACAGGAATCTTCTATCTCACACGTAATTCATTACCTAAAAATCTGACATAATCCACAATGTTGTAGGAAACATAAGATTTACCACCTCATAAACAGCCATCTTCTATCTCACACACGATTCGTGAAGCTACAAAACTACGGCTAATAAATTTAAACTGATTGTAATCGGTAGAGGGAAAATAACTAATTGCAAAAACGAAAAAAGATCTAGCAAAAATACTTAGCACTCATTTATGTTGAACCAACAAATTTTTTAGGGAAGCTATGACGAGTAGCTTTGTTTCCATGGTAATAGAGCTGAGTAGCAAGCCAATATTTCTTAGTATTTTGCTGAATGCTTTATGACATTATTAAGGCAAACTTGGCAATACTGCGCTGTGATATTGGTACTAGTCGACGTTGCCGAGTATATAAACCATAGAGCAAAAGAAATCCTCTTTCAAAAGACAAATTCAATCAATTTTTTCCTAAATAGATAATATTTTGTAGTATTACTATCATCGTGAGCATTTGTGAACTCTTCTGATAGGCGGATGGTTACTTAAATAAGACGTTAAATCTCGTTTCAGGTAGTGATCTGTGTACTAGGTGGTTTCTCATATAGGAGGTGTATCTCGCCATATGATTAGGGGCGTTTCTAATATGAGCAGGTTTTCCCTCACATCGCAGGTGTTTCCATATGAGGAGAAAAATCCTGTGTGAGATAGAATATGGCTGTTTGTGAGGTGATATATCTAGCGTCTCCTACAACATTGCAGATGATTAGGTAGTGAACTCTATGCGAGATAGAAGATTGCTGTTTCACAGGTGGTAAATTCAGTAACTAGTAGCGCTTGAAAATAGAGGTGGCAGCTTTGGGCCGCGGCACAGATGAGCTATAATAATATGGAAGAAGACTAAACATTGCTGTCAATAATTAAGATTTTAAGCTGGCTAGAAGACGTGATAGCACCGGTTATTTGGTATCTTAGCTCTTCTTTCCCATTGTCAGGGATGTCGTAAACTGAGAAGTTATGATATCCAGGGATGGATCCAGCATTTATCAAAAGGGGTGGTTGTGCCCCTCATACACCCTTCTATATCTGCCTATGAGATCGTAAATTTTCTCAACAAAATGTTCTATGCTAAGAACAAATATGTTCTGCTCTCCGCACCACCTTATTTCCATCGCACATGTTACAAATGGGCTCATAGGTGGTCAGTCATCGACGGAATGATACCAGCTGTCAACAGTTTAGAGAAACTTCATCTAGCCATAAGAATAGCTCAGCTGGAACGGCAGTTTCTGATCTATCCTCTTTCAATGTAGCCGACGATATATCAACCTATGCATTATACATTTTATGTCATCGTGGTCATCGATATATTAACAGTAGAGTCGTCTCCCTCCCCATACAGCAACTATTGCCTCCACTGTGATATATCCATGTAATCATACGCAGTCATTGTGGATAAATTTTGCCAACAGGCGCTAGCTCGACCGCTGCATTATAAGATCTCATCGCTTCTGCCAGCTATTGGCGGTCATAAGGAGGTAATTAAGTTGTTGTGTTACTTGATCCGTGTAGGACAGGATGAAATGAACCGCAAGAGCTGGTTTTTATCTCAAGGAGGAAGTTCCACAACTCTGAGTAGATTCTTACATGGATATTGTCTGTTATCACCTGCCATTGTCTACTCTGAGAAACTATATGATAGCCGCTGTGCTTTAGATATAGATTCATTGGGTTTAAGGCTATGTTAACTGTAGGGAGGATGAGATGTCATTAAACAATGTGGATTGTTAGTCACTTAGCGTTCACTTATCTGCAGTGTAATCAGCGTTAGCACCAAAGTTAGCAGTTAAAATAAGTTCGTATACTGAATGCTAACAGCATGGCTGAGTTCCTTACCAGTGTGACGGTAGAGCCGACTGTCAGGTAGAATAACATATGGTCTGACGCTGTTGAACTGAAGCGGTCGTAATCTGGAGAGATAATACAGACAAAAAAATCAAACTACGATTGCGGTCACAGAAGTCCGGGTTTGAGAGAGTCGAACATGGAAACAGTGGGAGGAAGTTGGAGAGGGGTTGTTGTTGATAGAAGATACTCCGTGCATAGCAGTGCAGGTCTGCTACAGGGCCACTTGGGTCAATATACTAGGGGACAATGAAGAACCGTTGCACAAAGGTGAAGATGAGTTAGAGATAGGAATGTGGTACTAAGGTACATAAACATCCTAATAAACATCATAGCATGAAACATAGACATGGTAATGCGAAATTATTATCACGGTAAAAAAAGTGAGCATTTCAGTGTTCATTCTGTTGGAATATATTTCAGTTATACGGTCCATGTTTGATGGAAACTCGTCTGAGACAGGATTTTAGAGGTTTTTCTCTGTTGAATGACGTATGCTAGCAAACGTTCTAGCTGTACATTGAAAGGATACTCACCATCAGCTCTCACGATAACTACTGCTTTGGGGGTATCAGCACCATGAACGCCCATGGTGCTACTTTCCGTGTTCATTCCGCTGTACGCAGAGGAGTGTGATACAGCAGTCGACGGTGATGCTTGTGCAGTCGTTGTTTCAGTTGTCGTTGGTAGCGTTGTCGTAGTTCGGGAGGTGGGATCTGTGGTCTGTCTGCTGGTATTGGTCGTCAAAACTGAGGTTTGTTCTGTAGTTGATTGAGTCTACTTTTTTATGGGCATCAATGTTACACTTAGATTTACAGCATATCATTTGATTGGCAATTAGCAATTGGCACTAGCTATTCAGATGTGCTGACGAAAGCCAAAGTCACAATGCCATAGTATCATAATTGCTAGTGTTACTCCAGTGCTAAAGCCAGTAAAAGAGAACTAAGTGCAGACTAAAGCCGGCGCGATGCTAGCGTAAGATTGTCTTATAACACCAGTGACATGCCGATAGGAGAGTTATGCCAAAAGTGCTGCTTACTTAACACAGCCTGTGTACATTATAGGACAAAAGAGAGGACGTCAAACTACCATTGCTTTGTCTCCTGTTCTTGCAGTAACGGCAACAACCGATGGTAAATGCGTCACGCTTGTTCTCACAGAATCCAGGATTTGTGAATTCCTTGGCACGACATATCGACGTACTAACGAAACTGTTTCTGCATCCCTCATCATCTGTAATATTGAGATAAGTTTCAGTGAAATAGATAATCTTTAATTACGTACCTCTCTCAGTAGTTGAATAGACTTAGCTTGGGCAGCGGGGTTTATTTTAGTTCGGGACACTGACTTACTCAATGAAGCAGGCTGCTCATGACATTGGGTATGAAGCCTTGAGAGCAGGACCTACTAGGAATGGAGTAAAACAAGCGTCACGATACATTTGTTGGGTGAAATTTATTCAGTTCAGAAAAGTACCTTTATTTACTGTGCTAAAGTTCTATGGAAGATAATCCAAGCCGATATTTGCACTGAGGGAGGGAAGCCTAGTTCTCATGTATACATATCGCAGCATATCGTACAAGCAACTGGGAGCGAAGCTTTTTCTATTCCTCAATTGCATTTACCTAGATAGTAGCTTTGTGTCATAGGCAGTTGAACCCTTATGCAGAGAAGTGCAGCTGGTTAAGTTTTTCTACGATAGCGCTACTATTCATGAAAACATTCAAATCAATACCACCTTGCTGGTGAGCCATCACAAGACTCTCATGCAAAGGTTTGCGGCGTGTACGTGAACCAGGCTTTAGGATAAATGAGTTAAATAAGAAATCTTCACCTCTCAGACTGGTGCAGAATCGGCAGCAGTTGGAAGGCCACCAGATCCCTCTCTCACACACCTTCTTGTCAACTGAGTACTTGAATAGACAAACTTGGTCGCTTAGCAACTGATCACAGCTGCTGTCTGTGGCTGACAATGTACATCAGTAATACATCTATCATAAGTGAAATTGAAATAAGGAATGTTAGTACGAAACCTGCATAGATCACTCACCAGAAAATGAGACTAAAGCTGTCATAGCCATCAGAGTGGTGATCAACAGCATGGTACTTAGATTTATTTCTCCTGATATGAGTAGTGCTGAGAGTCCTATCACACAATATCTGGTTTTGGCTCCACAGCGTCAAGTTAGGAGTTCTTAGTGCTTGCTGTTCACAATAGAGACTATAAATAAAGTTCTATGTTAGTCCTGCAAGCGGATTGGCTAGATTCTTCATGGATTTGACCAATGGAAGGTTAGGTAGCGAATGCTGCCAAGGAAACACATGACCAGATCGCTGTTGCTCATTGGATGACAGTCCACGCTGCATGCTGTCATCTCTTCCTCATGAACGAGGAAACTGATAAGCAGGCATCTGCAATCTGACCAATCAGCAGCCACCCTCACAGAACAAGGAAGTATGCCGATAGGTATCACAGTCATTGTGCTGCCTTGTCTCATAAACGCATACCAGCAGGTAAGGGACAAGTCCAAAATGAAAACACATCATCCAAACACTTTCAGACAAAACTTGCCAAGTACCACAGGATTTTACTCCTTATATGTGTCTTCATATGAACCTGCCTCCAAAAAGAAGGAAAACCATCTCCAAGTAGAATACCCCGACAACGGGACCTCAAAATGCCTATATGAACAAGATTCCATGCAGAAAGTAATTACCTAATATGAAACCAAATATGTCATGACAGTAATCATCTACCTGTCAGAATAGCTTAAAGATTTTTTCTATGAAAAAACCGATGAGTCATAACAAACTTCCCCTATTGGTGAGTTGTTAGATGGACACCTCTGCTGTCTAAAGGACTATCGGTCAAACGCACTTCAAATAGGAAATGGCAGCTTAGGGCCAAAGCTGCCATATCTAACCTCAAACAGCACCCAGGCACCCATGTTGTTCACCTCATTCCCTTCTATAACTAACTTGGCAACCAGCCTTCCTCTTTCTATTGAATTTCGACCGCCATACATGTCTATTGGGATTAATAGAGTTAAACAGCAGACAATGGCAGGAGATGAAACATGATTGCCGTGACAACTTTGCTGCTTCTCAGCATTGTTGCTACTTCCTCCTTGAGATAAACATCTGCTCTTATGATTAATCTCATTCCCTTTCATGGCAATAAAGCTACGCAACAGGTATGACTCTGCTTTTGGCCTCCTATGGTTGCCAAAGCTGATGAATTCATATAACTAGAAGCTAACAAAGCACCTATTGGCATGATGAGTGCGCCACAATAGAGAGTTTGCACAATCATATGTGTACTGCTGAACTTACACGAAGACCTATGCTACAAGTACGCATAGACCAATCATGCAGCTTGTATCTTGTGCTGTTCGAATTGACTGGTAACGAGTAAAGCGCTATATAGGTCATGTAGCGAACAACATTGCGACTATTTTGAGACGAAATGACTCCCAACACAACCTGTCAAGAATCAAAGAAAAAAGCAGATATTTGCCAAGAAGGCAATTTAGAGGAAGCAAATGAAATTACAAGAGTTCTACGATGAGGCCATAATTTTTTTTTATTCACTGCCCAACTGATTGTTTGGCTATGACAACTGCGGCTTTTGACGAGTGCAATGAGTTCAGTCGTTGTTTACTTATATATTAACCAGCCGAAAATTCGGCTCTGATAGTAGCTGGTTTCAACTTGTGTGTAGGCTATCTGGTTTGACTCTAGAAAATATGTTACAGTGATGACCGGAATGATCAAACTCGGGGCGGCTGTACGGCTGTACAACCCGGTAGTTACGCTCCTGTCTATCTGAGTGAAGAGTCAACCTCCTTTTTCACAAGGCTGAAACAAAAAACATATTACATGATTGGTGGCAGCGTGATGGTAATTGCAGGATTCCAAAACCAAGAGCTTATCAGTTACATCAACATATAAAATCATAATTATATATGTATAAATTAAACAAGAATGCTTATGATGAACATCGAAAGGTAATTTCTGCTTTAAGGTCCGGCCACAAACTCTTATAATTTGCACAAATCGTGCAAAAAGTTCTAAATTTACGAATTCACTAGTACACACGAGTGGTATTTATACAGAGTTGTCCATGTTTGGAGTGCTAAGGTTGAAATGCATGAGTAGCGTGGTCACAGGATAATTTCTTATCCGCTGATTGGTTAAACTGTGATTGGAACAGTGAAAAATGAACAAATGGCTCCGGTTCATCGGCTATAAGTAGCTATGGAATGTGAGCAGCGAAACATTGAGCCAGTACCTGCTGTGGCATGGAGATCACAAAGATAATTGGGAAAGCAGAGCAACAAAACAGCATGACAGCAATTATGCATCACCTGAATAATACAAATAGGCTGAAAACTATACAGGATTACTCGCTACAAATAGAGTTCCTGATTGGACCAATACCTGAATTGGAGTTGTCTTCTTTCTAAAGTTGTCCTCACTCATACAAATGTGTGGCAGGTATCACCAATCATGGATTTGTGAATCCCAAATCACGAGTCACAGGTATACGAGTGGGTGTCCAGGCCTTAACACGCAAATCAACATATAAAACTGCAATTATATGGATTATACAATAATACTCATGCTCAAAGTTTGCTAACGGCTAAATCAGTGTTGTGATTTGATAAGTCATTTAGGTTTTTGTCATTCTCCCATAAATAGTTGTGCATTCGGACCATGCGGGAGTAGGCGGGAGTGCGCACACATATGTGTGGGGTTGCCCCACTTAAGCCAGCTTTAGGCTAAGCTTGACACCAGGGTTTATGAAATGTCGATAGGGGAGTAAAGAATTTGAAAGAAACTACAGCTCCACACATGGAAGCTCAGTCAGCCATGAGATGAGGACTTATTCGTTATCAAAAAAGCTCCGTGGATTCACCATTGAAGCTTATATAATGTCTGCCTTTGTTTCGTTGAATTATTTCATGTTCGCACACGAACAAAGATGTACGTGATGATTTTACTTCAGGACATACTTCCTCATTGAATATTTTTACACAGTCGAGTGTCAACGTACGTCAACCAAGTTCAACTAACTAGTGAGAAGTCTATATGAGCCTGAAGTATGAAGATTCAGTTTTACGCCGTGTTTCTCCTCTTGTTCCACGGTGGGTGCTATAATTACCGTAAACTTTAAAAGTTCAGAAGTGAAGTATGGGACTTTGACAGAAGATAACGATACTAAACAAGTACATCATTATTTTTGGCAGGACTTATAGATGCATCTGTAGTCTGCAGAGTAGGAGATGCTGTCAGCCGTGACTTGTGTTTGGGAAGGCACGCCGTAGACAAGCACATGTGTACCGACAGCAAACGTTGGTCACGAAACTGCTGCCAGTACTGTCACAGTATATCAGGTAGATTGATTACCTCTTACGTATTATTGTACTCCTGTATCTGATTACGTGCGAGAGGTGGGAGGTGAGGGGTGAGATGTAAGAGGTAAGAAGTGAGAATTGTAAGGTGAGAGATGACAGTGGGTTGCATGCTTTAATTTACCGTCTTTTGTTAGCTCAAATCAGAGCTATTCTATGAAAATTTTGCCGGTGCCTCCCTAACTGTTTGTCAAACCATTTTTTCAGTGCGAGGAACTCAAGCTTTTTAGCTTGACCTCAGCTGCACTTGACCACTTTCTGGTCATATTATACTTGCTGACCCCATGAATTCAATTAAATTGACAGCTTCCCAAGTGAATTGAGACTCCGAAGACAATCAGTTTATGCTCTAATTGACTTTTGAAAATGGTGACTTTTCCCGGCTCTGCATTTTTTTGGTATGTTGTACAACTGATTATTGTATGACCTACTGCTATACCTAAGACCACAGACGGACTCATTTTACTTAGTTTCTTAAAGAAATTCTGGGCGTAAAAATTGATGACACCACAACGTATGGCAGTAATACTCCAAGGAAAACTCTATCATTATGAACTACAGACATTTTTTTACTCTTATGTTGGTAGGTTACCGGCAGTATCGCCGAGTTCGCCTTAATAACATCATACAAATGAATGCTAAGTATTTTTGCGAGATCTTTTTCGTTTTTGCGATTAGCTATTTTTTCCCTCCCCTCAGTACGATCATTTTAAATCTAGAAGCTGTAGTTCCGTGGCTTTCTTGTTTG
>ERZ1740065.286-NODE-286-length-25908-cov-6.691757_pt1 | contig 25908 bp, 20 predicted proteins | sample MGYA00581738_ERZ1740065 | MGnify/ENA primary metagenome ERZ1740065 (study PRJEB43018, sample SAMN04849749) | marine metagenome | isolation source: floating plastic debris | place: Pacific Ocean | collected 2008-09-01 | study: EMG produced TPA metagenomics assembly...
AGCGCAAGGCTATGGATAAAGTCTTAGAGCAAAAGGACCTAGATCGGCGGGGTTGTGTTTGACCCCTATTTCAAGAGCGACCCGATCTACCGCTAGATTGCCGCTTTCATCCCTCGTGATCACGCTTATGATAGCGCTCTGCCCACGACCTGAAGTGTGAAAGTCCGCAAAAGTAGCCACCTCATTCTGTGGTCTCACGGCACTCGGTCACCCTCGTTTTGGCGGGCGAACGCACACCCGCGCTAGGCTGACCGCAACGTCGTGCTTGACCCGTGTGTGATACGTGGCAATGCTATACATTAAAGCACAACACACAATGGGAAGAGCTATGAGCAAGGCATGGACAAAGCTTGTCTGTACAGGCGCTTTTGCAATCGGTCTTTCGGCTTGCTCGGACAGCTTACCGGACGTCGGCGAGGACCAATCGGGCGACGGCACGGGCATAATCGAACTCGCTGAATTTCCGGACCGGCCCTATTGGGGCGACACACACCTCCACACAGACAACTCGGTCGACGCGTTTGGCTTTGGCACCCGGTTGGGGCCGGAAGAAGCCTTGCGCTTTGCTCGCGGGGAAGAGGGTACCGCAACGACCGGCGCGAAGACCCAGCTTGCACGCCCGCTCGACTTTCTTGTGATCGCGGATCACTCTGATGGGTTGGGCGCCACCCGTCGCCTCTACGATGCGCCGCGCTGGTATGTCGAATGGGTTATGGGCGATGAGACCGTGCTGCGCTGGTACGATATGATGCACGAGAGTCCTCAGCAATCAACCAGAGCGTTGGGCGAGCTCATCACGGCCGCAGCGGAAGACAGACTACCAGAAGCCTTCACGGCCGAGGCAGAGGCTCAGGCCGAAGCAACTAAGGACATATGGAACACCCAGCTCAGCACGCTGGATCGCTACAACGAACCCGGGGTGTTCTCAGCAATCGCTGGCTATGAGTGGACCGCAATGCCGAATGGCAACAATTTGCACCGTGTGGTGATGTTCCGCGATGGCAGCGAGAAGACGCGCCAAACCTTCCCCTTTCCTGGCATCAACACCAAGGCGACGCAGCTGTGGGAATATATGCGCGGCTATGAGGAAGAGACCGGTGGCCGTGTGCTTGCTATCCCGCACAATCCCAACCTTTCTAATGGTTTGATGTTCCAGATGACGATGGAAGACGGGTCGCCGATGACTGAGGAGTACGCCGCCTTGCGCGCTTGGGCGGAGCCGGTGATTGAAGCGACGCAAATCAAGGGCGATAGCGAGACACACCCCTTCCTATCGCCGAATGACGAGCTTGCGGGGTTTGGCGTTAAAGGGTGGGAGATTGGCAATCTTACGCTCAGCGAGAAAACGGAGCCCTCGATGTACGCTGGCTCTTACGCGCGCTCCGGGCTGCTTCGTGGTCTCACGCTTGAATCGCAATTGGGCGTGAACCCTTACGCCTTCGGCATGATCGGTTCGACCGACAGCCACACCTCGCTCGCCACGGGCGACGAGGACAATTTCTGGGGCAAGCATACGGGCAATGAGCAAGCCTACACCGACCGCGCGACCGTGACGCAAAACATGGGGACCCGCGTGGGCCGATTTGGTTGGCACTATCTCGCCGGTGGCTACGCGGCGGCCTGGGCGCGAGGCAACACACGCGCGGAGATCTTTGACGCTTTTGCCCGGCGCGAGGTGTACGCCACGACCGGTCCTCGCATGAGCGTGCGCGTGTTCGGCGGGTTTGGCTTCACCGCCGCCGATTGGGACGGCGACTGGGTTCGCAAGGGCTATTCCGAAGGTGTGCCGATGGGCGGCGAACTTAAGGAAACGGGCGAGGCGCCCAGCTTCCTCATCAGCGCGATGAAGGACCCCGACGGTGCAAACCTTGACCGGGTCCAGGTCATCAAGGGTTGGATCGACGGCTCAGGTGAGATGCAAGAGCGGATCTACGACGTGGTCTGGAGCGACATGGCGAGCCGACGCCGAAGCGGCGGACGGGTTCCCTTTGTCGGCGATACGGTGAACCGCGAAGACGCCACCTACACCAATTCCATTGGCGCTGCGGAACTGCGCACGGTTTGGACCGATCCCGATTATAGCCAAGGCCAACGCGCCTTTTACTATCTGCGCGTTCTGGAGATTCCAACGCCGCGCTGGACTCTTTTCGATGCGGTTCGATTTGGCGTTACCTTGTCGGAGGACGCCATGGCGGACGCGGTCGCTCAAGAACGCGCCTACACGTCGCCCATCTGGCTGAAAATCAACTCGTAGAAGAAGGACCCCCTCGTGAACCTTACAAGCTGGACGCGCGAGCCGCTGGTCCATTTCGTCGCGCTGGGCGCCGTCCTATATGTCGCGCTCACCTGGGGCGGCAACCCGCCTGACCCTGCATCGCGCGTGATTAGCGTGGGGGCGAGCGAAAAGGAAAAGATCGCTGAAAGCTGGACGCTTACCATGGGGCGTTCGCCAACCGATGCGGAACTCGATCAAGCGGTCGATGCGTTCGTGCGCGAAGAGGTGCTGTATCGCGAGGCTCTGCGTCTTGGCCTGGATGAAAGCGATGCAATCGTCCGCCGACGGCTCGTGTCCAAGATGGACCTTTCGGCCAGTCTTGCAGCTGAGACTGTTGAGCCGACCGAGGACGCTCTACGCGCCTACTTCGAGGCTAACACGGAGCGCTACGCGGCTTTGGAGACCGCGAACGCGGAGGTTAGCTTTGAACAGGCCTTGTTCAAGACCAAGGCGGCGGCAAGCGCCATGATGAGCCGAGGCGCGCAAGCAGGAGAGGCGACCAGTTTGCCCGCAGGCCTCACTTCAAGCCCGATGCGCGACGTTGAAGCGCGCTTTGGCCAGCAATTTGCGGAAGGCCTGCGGACGTTGGAGCCAAGCGATGATTGGCAGGGGCCGGTTCCCTCTGGCTTTGGTTGGCACGTCGTGCGCCTCACCGCCCGCAATGCCCAGCCGCCTGATTTCCAGAGCCTGAGAGGTGTGCTCACCAACGACTGGCGAAGCGAGCAAATCGCCGCGCGCAAAGAGCGCGCCTACAACGTGTTGGCCAGCGCCTACCGTATCGACATCGACCGGTGATCGCTATGGCCCGCTGGCTTATTGGAGTCTTCGCCCTTCTCGCGGCGCTCCCGCTCTCGGCGCACGAATTGCGCCCGTCGGTTGTGGAGCTGCGCGAGGTTGAAGCCGGTCAGTACACGATGGATTGGAAGGTTACGCTGGCCGTGGGCAGCGTGGCGGTGCTGACCAGTCGGCTCGAGCCAGTGATCCCTGCGAATTGCGCGTTCGAGAGCGAACCCGTTCAACGGATGCAATCCGCTGCGCTTATGGGCCGTGCGAGCCTGACCTGCGAGGGACCACCCGCTGGCGGGGAGTTCGGTCTTAACGAACTGCTTGGCAAATCCGACGCCATTGCCCGTTTCGTGCCGCTGGATGAACCCACACAGAGCTTTCGCCTGACCGCCGACGAGCCCGTCGCGACCATTCTCGCTGAGCCGGACATGCTGAGCGTGCTGTTCGACTATTTCATTATCGGCGCCGAACATATCGTGTTTGGCTGGGACCATTTGCTGTTCGTTATTGCGCTGGTCTTGTTGGTGCGGAATCCATGGCCGGTGGTCAAAGCCGCGACCGCGTTCACGGTCGCGCACTCGATCACTTTGGTCGCGACCATTCTTGGCTATTCAGGCCTGCCCGGGCGTCCAGTCGAAGCGCTGATTGCGCTTTCGATTGTCTTTCTCGCGGTCGAAGTCGCGGTGGTGCTGCGCGATCCCGATCGGCGCACGCTGACGCGCAGCTATCCGTGGGCTGTAGCCTTTGTGTTCGGCCTCGTTCACGGATTCGGCTTTGCGGGGGCGCTCGCGGATATCGGCCTGCCACAGACGCAGCTGGCCACGGCGCTTTTCGCGTTCAATATTGGCGTGGAAGGCGGGCAATTGCTGGTTGTTGGCTTGACCATGGTGATCTTGACCGCGCTCGCCCGCTTGCCAATCCAAACGCAGGGGCAGGCGCTGAAGCTCACCACCTACACCATCGGAGCTGTGGGGAGCTTCTGGCTGATTGAGCGGCTGGTTGGTTAAGGGCATAGGTTTGGACCTTAGCGCGCGGTCCGTGTTGGCTTGCCGCTTCGGCTTTCCTTTCGGGAAAGATCGATCCGAGCCCTGGCCCGTTAAAGGTCGCGAATGTCCCCATGGCGCGGGACGTGTGGGCGCCCTCTTCGCCCAAAGCGGCGCCAGGCACGCTAGGACTGCAAGCAATGGAGGCCCCGAACCGCCCCTTTAAAGCCGCGGCGATTGGGAGTGTATTGCTATCCCCTAGGATGCATGGACTCGGCCTACTGGATCCTGCTCGCCACGGCACGCGGGCCGGTCCCGCGCGTCTCTTCACTCAAGCAATTCCAAAAGCTGGATCAGGTTTCCGCACGTGTCGTCAAACACCGCAATCTTTGCGCCTCCAGCCTTCATCGGCGGTTGTGTGAATTTGACGCCTTGCTTTTCCAGCCGCTTCACTTCCGCGGTCACATCGCTCACCTGAAAGGCGGTAAAGGGAATGCCGTCCGCCATAAGCGCCTGCTGATACACACGTGTCGCTGGATGTTCATTGGGTTCCAGACACAGTTCCACGCCATCAGGTTCTTCCGCTGATACGACCGTGATCCAGCGATGTTCTCCGATGGGAATATCGTGCTTCGGCACAAAACCGAGTGTGTTGGTGTAAAAATCAAGCGCCTTGGCCTGATCGTCAACGCATACGCTTTTGGCGTACATCTTCATTCTCAATCTCCTTTAAAAAATGGCTCCAGCCATGGGTGGATGGCGTCGGTCACCGACGAGGCGGTGAACGAATGAACCTTCGTGCGGCCATCCCACGCGGTCTGAACAAGTTCAGCCCGTTCCAGAGTGTTGAGATGGCGCGTAATGGCCTGGCGGCTGAGAGTGATCGCGTGCTCTTCCAAGAGCCGGCCGCACAGCTCAAACAACGTCTGGTTGTTGCGCTTGCGAAGCTCTTCAAGGATCAGAAGGCGCGTGTCGTCGCCTAACGCGCGAAAGACCCGGCTCAGCTTTGGATCGAAAGGAACGGTCATACAGCCTGTTATGCAACAAAAGTGTTGCATGTCAAACTCGCACGCTCACCGTCGGCGCGGTTTGGCCCATCAGGCCGCCTGGCAAGCCGTCATTTCGACAACCGCTTTGTTCTCGCCCTCAATATCGGAAATGACGGCCGTCATCCCTTCGCTGCTCATCTTGTAGTGAACGCGCTGGGGAAAATCGTGCAGTGGGTTTTCAAAGGTGATCGAGGCCGGCGTTTGCCGCACGCTTACGAATTCGACCGGTGGCGCGCCGTTGGGCGATGCTGAGAAAACGAGGGTGGTCTCGCGCCGTTCGATCCGCAAATCCTCGAAGAATGTCAGTTCTCCGTCTCGGATTGTCGTGGTGCGGCCGAACAGGAGACCGTCAAAGCCAGCGTCCCAGATTTCTTTCGTATCGCTCCCCGAATAGGCCCAGCAGCCTTCCATCCAGGATGGGTGATGCCAAGCGCGCTGAGCGCCTTGGGCTGCGTTGCCCCAAACGACGCTTGCCAGCAAAACCGCGCCTACAAGATACCTGACATTCATACCTTCGCTCCTTCCGGTCTGGTCAGATTGACAGCTGAAGAAGGCGAATAGTGGCGGTCTGCGATCCTATCTTGTATCGAAGCGACCCTCTATCCTTGGTTTGAACTGAGCGCTGAGCCAAGCCCGGTCGAGATCTGCGCCCATTGGCGGGCAGAGCACCCCAGAAACCGCTGAAAATCCCGGGAGAGCTGAGGCTGATCAAAATAGCCTGTCTCCAGCGCTCTTTGCACCCAGGTTTCCGATTGATCGAACTGAATGCGATCGAACACAGATCGGAAACGCCGGATCGCGACAAGCGTCCGCATGCTTACACCGACGGAACGCTTGAACCGTCGTTGCAGTTGGCGAAGGTGCGGATGGGGTGGCAATCGGAGCGGCTCGTTCGCGAAAATCTGGTTCACGAGATCACGGATGACCGGATCGGTGTGACACCGATCAACTCGTAAAAGCACCCACGCAGCGAGACGGCTTCGGCGTTCCTGATCGTTCTGGGCGGCGCGAAGCGGATCGATCAGGTGCCCATCGCCCTCGTTGGAAAACGCCGAGAGCGGAAGTCTTTTGTCCGTCGCGCATGCGACCGAATAGCCAAGAAACGATCGGGCTCCGTCCGGCCGAAACCGCACGCCGAGGATTTTCGCCGGTCCTCTGGCCTCGATTTTGAGCGGTTTGGTCAGCTGACCGGCAAACAGCACAGGAGGCTGCTGAACATCGGTATCGGTCTCGAAATAGGGGGCCGCTAAATGCACGATCAGTTCGGGTCTGCCGTCCGGGACGATCACGTCCGGCGCCCCGCCCACGCTTTGTTCAAAGTGCCAAAGACAATGCACGAATGGAGCAAGGCTGGAGGGAGGGTCAAACTCGCGATAGCTGTGCATGGAGTGAAGCTAATCCAGCCCGATTGAGGGGTAAATGGCAGCCGGTCGGCCAGTGCGGACGAACCGGCCGTGCGACCAAGCGTTCGCGACGCGCTATCCGGGATTCCGTCCTCCTGGTTCCTTCGGTCGGATCGCGTTTCCTTCCGGACCGTGCAGCTTGGCAAAACGGCCATTGAGAAAGGGCTCGCCATCGCCCTCACAACAAAGGGTTTACCAACCGAGCTGCGGGTTCAGGATTGACAGCGGTCCCCTCAGCGTGCGCGGCGTAAACCGCAAAACGCGCCGCCTGCCTCGCAGAGATACAAAATGAGACAGTGCCGACCCGCCATCTCGCGTAAAATCCGCCGCAGTCTTCGACCAGAAACCTTGGGGGTGAGCCGTGAGACGTAAATTATGCCTGGCCTTGGTAAGCGTGTGTATTTGCGCCAGCTGCGGCGGTGGGGACGGATCCACGCCGCCGCCCGGAGGCAACCAGAACAGCCCCCCGACCGTATCCGCCGGGGCGGACCTCACCACCAATGAGCGGCAGGATGTGACGCTCAATGGCACGGTAACCGATCCGGACAGCGCGCCCAGCGTGAAGTGGACCCAGACCGCCGGGCCATCGGTTGAGCTTTCCGCCGACAACGCTGCGGTGGTGACCTTCACAACCCCCGTTGTGGGGGACGATACCGTGCTGACCTTTGTCCTCACTGCAGATGACGGGGTGAACGCACCGGTTTCCGACAGCGTCGATGTCATCGTAAGCGATGGCGGGGTGACGGTGTCGCGGCTTAATCCGGCGGGCGAGAGCTATATCGACCCCGAGCTGCACCCCTTGCGCGATGAGATCGTCTTTCAGCGCAACCAGCAAGTGTGGGTCGGAGCGTTTGACGCGGATACCGGGCGCTTTGTGTCCGATACCGGGATGGATCATCTGGGCGATGACACGATTGAGCTCACCACGTCGCGCAACGGCCCGGAATACGGCCTCGACAGCTCTGGGATTGCGATCTTCTACAACAGTCGAGGGAGCGATGGCTCCGCTCAGTTCTCGCGCGCGCTAGAACTGGGGGTTGGCAATTACACGGTGCAGCAGCTCACACCCGACGGAAGCGATCGGATCAATCAATTGCCCAGCCAGGACGCCAGTTCCGCCTCCACCTATCTCGCCTACGGGCGGCTTGCGGCGAATTCCGGCGTGCCAGGGGCAAGTGGTTTTATCAGCTATCTCGACGAACCCTCGCCCGGCAACGATATCGACGTCACCGCTTTGCGATCTGGATTTGCCGGCTTTCGCTGGTTGAAGGGCGCGCCCATCTTTGCCACGACTGTGGCCGAGCCCGGAGTGGACGAGGGACAGATCAAACTGGTCAACGCCCAAACCGGTGAGGAGCGCGTGGTCACCAACGACGCGGGCGTCAAATTCGATCCGTTTCCATGGTTCGCACCGGAATTTGACGGCGCGATCGCGATCCAGGCGCGCGTCAACGGGACGGACATTGCAGTCTACGTCGATCGCGGCGGCGATATCTTTGAGCGTGTCGCGCTGCTTACCCCTCCCGCTGAGACCGAACTGAGCTTCGTGCAGTCCGCCGAACCGTTCGTCTCCCGCAACGGGATCTCATATATCAGCCTGACGCTCAAAGATGATCCAGGAAGCGTCTTTACCGACGTCAGCGACAGCGAGATCTGGATTTACGGCATTAGCGACGGGGCCGATCGCTTTACGCTCGACTGCGGCGACGGCGCCCCCAACGCGGTCCGCCACGAAGCGGAAATGCGCTCGGGCGCGTCGCAAATACTTGTCTATTACAACGAGATTCAGCCGTCGGGACTGTTCGATCTGGTGCTTTGCGAAACCGGACTGGAGCCCTAACGGATAGACTGACCTGCTCGAAAACCCGCTCGGCGGCCCTGGTTAAGTGGCCCGCTTTCATAGTGTGACCTGAGGTCAGGGAAGGGCGTACTTCGCACTAGACCGACGCCCAATAATGCAAACAAACCTCGCCTTCGCCGCAGCGGTGTGGCGAAACTTCACAGCTTGAGCGCGGTTTTGGTGCAGAGCAGGCGCCTGGCTGGATGCGCAGGCGTTTGGCGTAAGGATCGCCGCCTTGCGTTTGTGTTCAAGAAAGATCGGCCACCATCCGCTCTGCCAAAAGCGAGACAAGCTCACGCATCTTTGACACGGCGTGTTCGTAGCCGTCCTGATCGAGATCGGAGGACAGGTTAAAGTAACGCTCTACGCGGTCGCCCTGTTTGCCGATCACCCAATAACGGCCGGAAAGCACCACCTGGCTGGTGTCGGTAGCGCTAAAGCGGTCGACCCGGACCTCGAAGCGGTTGTTGGCGAGGGCGGCAAAACCGCTCATGCTCGGGTCGCTCACCGTGCATTCGCAGGCTTTGGCCAAGTCATAGGTAAGAGCGCGTGGGAGCGCGGTTCTCAGCCCTTCACCCCAGACATGGAAGGTGGCGATTCGGATTTGATTTTGCCGCTCCAGCATCGTTAGGCCCGGCTGTTCAAGATACTCGGCGAGTTCCAGCCGGACGAGGGCAATTGACCGGTCGCCGTCCAGTTCAGGCAAAGGCTCCGTTGCTCGGTAGTCGAGCGTATACAGCCGCGTTTCTGGTGACTTGCCTGCGCAGGCTGAAAGAATGGCAAGAGCGGCGATCAGTGTTGTGAGTTTGGCCATCTTCATGGGGCGCTTCCCTTTGCCTTTGGTTCGGGATCCTCATCGGGCGAGCCGCCAAAGATCAGAGCGTTTGGTCTTGATCGCACTTTCTGAAGGGTAGGCTGAAGACCCAGCATGGTTTCACGAAGTTCACCGAGCGATCGGGTGAGTTCGCGGTAGGCGTCGCTGTTCGGGTCGAAACCCCTCAGCGTCTGTTCGGTTTGGCTCAAAGTGACCTGCAATTGGCTCAAGGTGGTGTTGAGGTTGCTCGGCAAGTCTTGAGTGCTTTGCTTGGCCGCGAGCGCGTCAAGCCTTTGGGAGAGCTTGTCGATGCTTTCGAGCGCTCCGCTTGCGTTTTGCACCGTCTGTTCCAGGGGCAAGGCCTCCAGTTTTGCGACCAGGCTCGCCACTTGCCCTTCGATCGCATCGAAGCCGCCGCGCTTGGCGGGGATGACGCCAATCTTCCCATAGGGAGGCATCTCAACCTCTCGATAGGCCTGCCCGCGCCGAGAGGGATCCATGTCCAACTGCACGTATTTGTCACCGGTAAGCAAGCTGCCGGATCCCAGCTTTGCCGTCATACCGCGGCGCACATATTGGATCAGATCGTCGCGAAACAGTGCCGCGGATGCTGGTTCGTCAGGAAGTCCGACACGGGCCGGGTCGAGCGCTACAAAGATTGGGATCGAGGTGTTGTCGTAGTCGCCGATGTTCTCCAATTGCGCGAAATCGGTTGTTTGGGGAAGGACCCGCCCAAGGGGCACTCCACGAAACTCGACCGGAGCGCCGGGCTTCAGCCCGCGGATCGATTGGTCGACCATGATCACAAAGGTCAAGCTCAGCTCATACTCTCGCAGAAGCGCTTCTTTCTTGTTCGCGTACAGCTTGAAAGGTGTTTCCGATGTCGCCGGCTCGCCCATTGGCAAGTCCGGTGGAACATCGAAGGTTACGCCCCCCTGCAGCAACGCTTCAAGCGAGGCGACGTCGAATTTGATCCCTTCGGTGGAGGTGGTGAATTGCACCCCGCTAGTGGTCCAGAAATGCGTGTTCGTGGTGACAAGTTCATCATAGGGCGCGTTAACGAAGAGATCGTAATAGGTCTTGCCATCCTCGATATCGAATTTGACCTGTTCAACCCGGCCAACCCGATAGCCGTTATAGATAACAGGGTCGCCCGGACTCAGAGACTTTTTTCCCGCGTTCGACAGAGTGATATGGATGCCCGGCGCATCGGAAGGGGTGATGGGGACCTCCTCCAGGCCTGCAAAATAGTCCTCTCGCGTGTCGCTGTCTCCCGCTTCAAGCTCGATATAGGCGCCCGAGAGCAAAGTGCCCAATCCGCTGATGCCCGCAGCGCCGACGCGCGGGCGCACCACCCAGAAGCGCGTGTCCTCCCGGAGCAGATTGCGCGCCTCCGCGTTGATCCGCGCCGTCACAATCACCCCGTCAATGTCCTCGTTGATTACGATCTTCTCGACCAGGCCCACTTCGACATTGAGGGCTCTGATCTTGGTCTTGCCGGCATCCAACCCATCGGCGGTTGCAAAGGTGATCTCGATCAACTCGCCACGATTGTTGATATAGCTGACGAGCATCCAAAGACCAAAAAGGGTCGCAACGATTGGGATCAGCCAGACAAGCGAAAAGCGGCTTGCCTTCTTGACCTCCGCGTTCTCGAGCGTTTCGTCACCGCCATCAAGTTCGGATGTGTCAGACATCATTTTCCCCCGCGCGGTCCCAGATAAGCCGCGAATCCAGCGTCTCCGCTGCAATCATTGTCGTGATAACAACCCCTGCGAAAGCCACCGCCGCCGGCCCAGGGTTGATCGACATGAGATTGCCCAATTGGATCAGAGCCACGAGAATTGCGACGACGAACACATCAATCATCGACCACCGCCCAATCGCTTCGGTCACGCGGTAAAGCTGCGTTTTTCGCTTGCTGCCGATCGTCCCGCCTTTCCGTATCATCCAGCACAACCATGCCAGCGCCAGCAGTTTTGCCAGCGGAATAAGCACGCTTGCGATAAGGATAACCAGGCCGATGACGTAGTCGCCCTTGCTCAGGAAGATTGCGACCCCTTCAAGGATCGTGTGCCCCTCCGAGGTTCCCAGCTTGGAATTGATCATGACCGGGAAGAGGTTGGCGGGGATGTAAAGGATCGCGGCGGTCACAATCAGCGCCGTGGTCGTCTGTAAGCTGTTGTGGTTGCGCAAATGCAGCGCGCTGCCACAGCGTGGGCACTTGCCCAGCTCCACTGGAGAGAGCTTGCCGCAACCATGGCAATTGGCAAGGCCCCGCTCGGCGGCGCTGTTCTTTACGTAGCGCGCCTCACCCATGCGAATGAGGCCTGTAGCCATGCTCTATCCAGAACCACAGCTGATACCGGTCTGTGATCGTCAGCACGGCGGGGAAAACGAGGCAGAAGAAGACGAAGGCCCAGAGCGAAAGCCCCGGCTCAACGGTGGCCATGGCCGCCACCTTGATTAAGCTGACAAGCACGCCGAGGAAGAAAACCTCCGCCATCGCCCAGGGGACCAAATGGAACATCCATTTGCAGATCGTCTTGGCGCCCCACGGGACGACACCTCTGCGCAAATGCAACAGCAAGTAAAGCAAGCTGCTAAGGAACGCAGCGGGCGCAAGGATGATGAAGATTGCCGTCAGAACCGCCAGTTCAGGATAATTGTTCTCCCACAAGGTGGAGGTGGTCTGGAGCAAGGTGATTTGCTTTTCCTGGCCGCTGGTGTTGTACCCAAGGAACGGAAAGGCGCTCGCGAAGACAAGCAGAAGCAGCCCCGTGATCGACATGGAAATCAGTCGATCCATCGCCTCGACCGCACGCGAGGTGATAGCGTAACCGCAGCGAGGACATTGCGCTGTCTCCCCAGGCGCAAGCCTTGGATACTCCATCAGCAGATCGCACTGGCTGCATGCGATCATTTCTCTGGACGCTTCGTTCGTCACAAAGCGACCATAAGGGCTTTGCTATCGAAGTATAGCCATTTCAATATCGCTAGGGGACCGATTCCGCACACCGCAACTTCACAAAACGCGGGAGCTTCCGATTGTACAATCACGGTTCTCTCCTGAAACTGAGGGCGAACTAAATTTCTCTAGAAATTCAAATGCTTTTTGAGCTACACGTCCTCAGAAATGGCGTGCCTTGCGCGCACTTTGGAACGCTCGATGGATACAGGCGATGGCCAAGAGTGCGGACAGACAGATCGAATTGGAGTGGTAATCGATGGTTCCACGTTTTCAACGAAGTTGCGGACGCACAATTCCACACTGCCTGTACAAATTTGTGGCAGGGACGTGTCTAAAGGCGTATTGACTTTGCGCGGGGAGCAAAAGACGGCATCACGGTGATCGTTTCACATGATCACGCTTGAGCTGCCTGCACTCGCTAAGCCTCGCAACGCTATTGAGGGCGAGAATGGACCGCTGGACCGAAATTCGATCAGCCTACTACGTCGCCAAGTTAGGGACGATCAGCGCAGCCGCCGACACGCTGAACCTTCACCGGGCCACGGTTGTCAGGCATGTGGATTTGCTTGAAGAGCAGTTGGAAGCCAAGCTCTTCCTCCGCCATCAAGGCGGATACACGCCCACGGAGTATGGCCAGGGTCTGTTTGCAGCAGCGGCAAGAGCCGAAGAGTCCTTTGCCGAATTCCAATGGAGGATGGACGGGCAATCGGAGGCTGTGTCCGGTGATCTGATTGTAACATCATCAACAATGCTGCTTTCAACCTTCTCACCGGTTTTGAAGCAATTTCAAATAGATTACCCCGAGGTCCGCGTTATCTACTCGGTCACGGAAGAGCTCGCGCGGCTTGAGGTTGGCGAAGCGCATGTTGCCATTAGGACGGGCTCCTATCGGGGAATGGAAGATTCGGTGATGCTGCCCCTGGCTTCGGTTCGATCAGCCATCTACGCGCATCAAAGCTACATTGATCGGTTCGGAAAACCCGAGAGCCTTGAAGATTTTCGCAAGCATCGATTTGTATCGCGCGAGCCAGATGATGAGAGCTTCCCACCCTTCCTATGGCTCAAAGAGCACACTGAGCCTGAGAACATTGTTTTCATGAGCAACGACACACTCGCTAAATTCCAAGCGGTTGCCGCTGGTGTCGGTATTGGGTTTTTGCCGATTAAAGAGGCACAGTCCTGGCCCGATCTGGTCGAAGTCTATCCTTACAATCCGGATTGGAACGTGGATTTTTGGCTTGTGACCCACATGGACATTCATCGCATGCCTAAGATTCAAGCCCTTATTTCTGCCTTTCGCAAAATGGGCTTTCTTGCCAATCAGCAGGAGTTCGCTGAACTTTTGCCGACGCGATCCACGGATTGAGTTGAGCGATTTCCCCGCACATGATGCGCAGATGTGCGCATCGACGGCCCAATCGTAATTTGAGACCTCTCTGACCGTGGGCTTGGACGGCCCGGGAGATCATATCGGGGGTCGCCACATGCGTGGTACATTTATTCTGCCAGCGGCGGCGTTGCTCGTGGCTGGTTGTTCGGGCGAAACCGTGGAGGAAGCGGCGCCAGAACCCAAAACGGTCAAAATCGCGACCGCACAGATGTCGAGTTCTGCGCTTAGCAACACGTACCCGGCTTCGGTTCGGTCGGTCCGGTCGACTGATCTTGCCTTTCAGGTTTCTGGCCGCGTGGTTGTTTGGCGTGCGTTGGAAGGCACCCGGTTTCGCAAGGGCGATGTTATCGCCCGGCTTGATGATCGCAGCTTTCGCAACGCCGTGACTCAGGCGGAGGCCGAATTCCGCAACGCGCAAAGCGAGTTTGAAAGAGCCGAGCGCTTGATCGAAGGCAACGCGATTTCACAGAGCGTGCTCGAAAGCCGCCTGGCTGAACGCGAAGTTGCGGCGGCGGCTCTCGACAGCGCCCAAAAGGACCTAAGCGACACGATATTGCGCGCGCCCTTTAGCGGTACCGTCGGGAAGACCTACATCGAGGAGTTTCAGACCGTACAGGCTCAATCCTCGGTTCTCACCTTGCAGAGCCAACAAGTGGAGGCGGTCGTCGACGTGCCGGGTAGCTTCGTCGTCAACGTTCCTAAACTGCGCTCGATTGATGCCGTGGTCGAATTGGACGCGGCGCCCGGTCAAGAGATGACCGCGACCTTCCGCGAAGCGGCTGGCGAAGCGGATAGCTCCACTCAAACCTTCGAGGCCAAATTTGCATTCACCCCACCGGCGGGCCTGCTTGTTCTTAACGGCATGACCGCCCGCCTGAAGACCAACGCTGAGTTTTTGAGCGGCACGGGCCAAGCCGGGAACGGCGTCGCCATCCCGCTGTCAGCGGTTCTTCAAACCGAAGAGAGGTCATTCGTCTGGGTGATAACGCCAGTCGAAAAAACGGTCTCGCGAAGAGAGATCACGCTGGCGTCAAGCGTTGGCAAGCAGGTTGTCGTCGCAAGCGGACTCGAAGCGGGTGAGCGCATCGTCGCGAGCGGCGGCGCCTATCTGGTCGAAGGCGACCGGGTTCGCGAGTGGAAGCGTTGACCATCCAATTCGCGAAGCGGCGGGAGCTAGCATGAACATCGCAGAATTCAGCATCAAGAACCGGCTGATCATGTGGCTCATGATCGCGATTTCATGTTTCGCGGGATTCCAAGCCTATCAGGAAATGCCGCGGTTCGAGGATCCCGAGTTCACTATTCGAGTCGCGCAGGTTCTTACCGCCTATCCCGGCGCGAGCCCGGAGGAAGTCGCTCGCGAAGTGACCACTCCGCTGGAAACCGCGCTTCAGGAAATGCCGGAGATTGACGAGCTGACTTCGACATCTTCCGATGGCTTTTCGGAAATCGAGGTTGAAATCGAATTTTCCGCTGCGCCCGACAAAGCGGCGCTGCAAGCGATCTGGACCAAGCTTCGCAACAAGGTTCGTGACGCTCAAGCCGATCTGCCTTCGGGCGCCAGCGTTCCTTACGTCTATGATGAATACGGCGATGTGTTCGGCATCATGTATATGCTTACTGGCGACGACTACACCTACGCCGAATAGTATGATTACGCCTCCGCGCTCAGGCTTGATCTGCTGGCGGTCGACGGTGTGGGCAAGGTCAACATCACCGGCGATCTTGACGAAGTGATCTACATCGAAATTCCCAGCGAAACGGTCGCCTCGCTGGGCCCTTCAATCGACACGATCTTCACCCAACTTGAAAATCAGAACGCGGTTGTCTCGACCGGCAGTGTAAAAATCGATGACCGTCGGCTTATCGTCACGGCCACGGGCGATGTCGATTCTGTCGAAGCGATTGAGAGCCTGTTGATCTCTTCCGCTGATGGAAGTGTCACACGGCTGGGCTCGATTGCGAATGTGTCTCGCGGTTATGAAGACCCCGCTGGTCTGGTGACCTATTACGATGGCAAGCCGGCTCTTGTCGTCGGGGTGGCCGCGGTTTCGGGATCCAACGTGGTCGCCATTGGTGACAGGATCGACGCGCGCCTGGACGAGTTGGCCAGTCAGCGCCCCTTGGGGATGGAACTCAACGAGTTCTACCATCAGGGCAAGGTGGTAAACGCCTCGGTTGCGAACTTCGTTGAGAACCTCGCGACGGCGCTGGCGATCGTTATCGTGACGCTCCTGATCTTTATGGGTGTGCGCTCTGGGATCATTATCGGGCTTGTCCTGCTCATCACGGTCGCCGCCACTCTGGCGACCATGTATGTAGCCGAGGTTCCCATGCACCGGATTTCGCTCGGCGCGCTGATCATTGCGCTGGGCATGCTGGTCGACAACGCCATCGTTGTGACCGACGGCATTCTTGGCGGGATGCGGCGCGGCGAAAGCTTGCTCGACGCGGCGAAATCGGTGGTCGGCAAATCCATCTGGACGCTGCTTGGTGGAACGGTGGTCGGAATTCTCGCGTTCTCCGTCGTTGGCTTCGCCCCAGGGTCAACGGCGGAGTTCACCGGCGATCTGTTCTGGGTGATCCTGATCTCGTTGTTCTTCTCATGGCTGTTCGCGATCACGCTCACGCCGTTCTTGTGCGATCTGCTGCTGAAGAAGGACACGGGGGATCAGTCTGGCGACGCAGAAGACAGCCGCTTCATGAAGGCCTTCAAGAGCGCGGTCGCAGCGCTGGTTCGCATTCGGTATGTGACGGTCGGCGTGGCGGTCGCAATGTTTGCCGCCTCGCTGTTCGGCTTCAACTACGTGAAATCCGGCTTCTTTCCGGCGACCACCTCACCGCAAGTCGTCGTGGATTATTGGGGCCTTGAGGGGACGGATATCACCGTCACCGAAGAGCGCGTGCTCGAGCTGGCTGATTTCGTTGCGGAGATTGACGGGGTGACCCACGTCAAATCGGTGATCGGTGGCGGCACCCAGCGCTATATGCTGATCTACACTTTTGAGAGCCAGAACAGCGCCTACGCCCAGTTGCTGGTTAAAGTCGATGACTACCGCGAGCTCGACCGGATCATTCTGGAAATCCAGAACCACGTCGATACGAACATTACCAACGCCCAGGCGAGGGCATGGCGGTTCGCGATGGGGCCGGGTGGTGGTTCGAAGATTGAAGCCACCTTTAGCGGACCTGATCCTAAAGTGCTGCGTGGGTTGTCCGATCAAGCCAAGGAGATCATGCGATCAGAGCCTGACGCCATGATGATAAAGGATGATTGGCGTGAGCCAGTGCCGGTGGTCGAAATTGTCTACGCCGATGATCGGGGGCGCCGCGCCGGCGTTAGTCGAACCGATGTGGGCAGCGCGTTGGCGCGCGCCTTCAGCGGCTATGAAGTGGGCACCTATCGAGAGAATGACGATCTCATATCAATCCAGTATAGGGCGCCCGCCAACGAGCGCGAAGACGCATCGGGCGTCCGCAGCGTCCAGGTCAACAACTCCGCAGGCGAAACCGTCCCGCTCGCTCAGGTGTCTGACGATGTTAAGACGGTCTTTCGAGATGGTCGTCTGACGAAGATCGACAAGGTGTACGCGATCAGCGCGCAAGCCGACCCTGTCCCTGGAGCCGTTGCAGGCGATGTTCAAGCGGCGGTCCAGGCAGAGATCGAAGCTATCCCGCTGCCTCCCGGCTACGCCTTCGAATGGAACGGGGAACTGGGTAACAGTCAGGAGGCGAACGAAAATCTCGCAATCATCATCCCCTACAGCTTTGGCGCCATGGTGCTTGTTGTGATCCTGCTTTTTAACGCTCTGAGGCAGCCTTTGGTCATCTGGCTAACGGTGCCCTTGGCTTTGATTGGGGTGACGGTCGGACTTCTCATCATGGACGTGCCGTTCGAGTTCATGGCCATTCTCGGCTTCCTCTCGCTCGCGGGGCTGCTGATTAAGAACGCCATCGTTCTGGTGGACGAAATTGATCTTCAGATCGCGGACGGGAAACCTCGTTTTGACGCTTTGATCGACAGCTCCGCTTCGCGCTTCAGCCCAGTTCTTTTGAGTTCGGGAACGACGGTTTTAGGGCTCATTCCCTTGTTCACAGACGCTTTCTTCCAGTCGATGGCCGTCACGCTGGTGTTCGGACTGACCTTCGCCACCGTGCTGACCCTTGCGGTTGTGCCGGTCTTCTACGCGATCATATTTGGCATTAAAAACGATGAAACGGGCGCGGCGGTACAAGGAGGCGCGCCATCGGGGGCCGATCTGGGAGAGGAGGGGCTGCCAGCATGACCCATCACCGCGTTCTGTTGTGCGTCTCGGCGCTCGCTTTTGCTCTTAGTGGATGCGCGTCGCTTACATCTGACGAGGAAGTCGTTACAGCCACCCGCGCCAGTCTGCCCCCATTGCCGGCGCAGTGGCAGGTCGACGGGGCGTTGCCGGGCGATATTCGCATCGGCTGGATCGACACGCTCGGCGATCCCGCTCTGTCGGCCTTTGTTCGCGAGGCGCAGATCGCAAACCGCGACATCCAGGCGACCGCCGCCAATGTCGAGGCGGCTTACGCGCTTGTGCGTCAGGCGCGATCCGAGCTTTTCCCAGCCATTGATCTATCAGTGACTGGCGGACAATCGCAGGTGTTCGATGAGCCAGGTGTGGGAGACCCTCCAAGCGAAGCGTTCTTCACACCGGATTACGACGTCTCACTCCAAGCCAGCTGGGAGGCTGATCTTTGGGGACGCGTGCGCGCCGGGCGGAACGCAGCCTACGCCAGCGCTCAAGCGATCGAAGCGGATTTTCGCTTCGCTCAATACTCGCTCGCCGCCTCGGTGGCGTCGGCCTACTTCGCGGTCATCGAAGCCGAACGGCAGATCGATGTCGCAGAGCGCAACTACGCCGCCTACGCCGAGATCGACCGTATCACTCGCTTTCGGGCACGCGAAGGCTATTCGAATCAGCAGGACGTTCGCACGGCCGCTTCGGACTTGGCTGATGTCCTGGAAGGTCTTGAGGACGTACGCGGTGCGAGACGGATCGCGATCAGGGCGCTTGAGGTTCTGCTTGGGCGTTATCCCGGCGCTGAAATCGAGGGAGGCTTCGACTTCCCTGTCCCTCCGCCACCGCCGCCAGCCGGTCTTCCATCGGAACTGCTCGAACGACGGCCTGATGTCATCGCGGCAGAGCGAAACGTCGCCGCAGCCTTTTCTGACCTTGATCAGGCCAAGGCCGCACGCCTTCCGGTCTTGAGCCTGACGGGGAGCGTTGGGGGAACGTCAAGCGAACTTGAAGATCTTACCGACGGTCGCAATCTGTTTTGGTCGATCATTGGCAATGTGCTGCAGCCAATCTTCGATGCTGGCCTGCGAGGAGCCCGCGTTGATGAAGCGGACGCGGATAAGCGCGCCGCTATCGCAACCTACGCTTCGACCGCGCTGGCCGCGCTCCAGGATGTCGAGGACAATCTCGACCAGGTTGAGGTTGTGCGATTGCGCGAAGAGGCGGCGAGGACGGCCCGCGATGAAGCCGTCGAAGCCGTCAAGTTGGGTGAACTGCGGTACAAGGAAGGCGAGACGGATCTCATCGATCTTCTCAGCCTGCGGCAAAGGCAGCTATCCACTGAACAAAACTTCGTCTCCATCCAGCGAGAACGCATCGATCAATGGGTGTCGTTAAACCTTGCTCTTGGAGGAAGTTGGATCGAACCCTCTCAGCAAGCGGAGCCTTGATGTGGCCCTGCAAATGCTCATTGGCACGGCCATGCTGGCCTTGACGATCGGGATCGGGGCCTTGGCCATCATTGCCGCCGCGCGAGCGCTCGATTTTGCGGGCCTTGACGGACGAGAAGAACTCTCGGTTATGATGCACACCGGCGTTATAACGCTCGTCACCAGCTCGCTCGCGGTGGTGTTGATTTTCATCATGGCCTTATGGGCAGCCTTGTTTGTGGCGCTTGGCATCTTTCCAGAGTTTGAGGTGTCCCTGTATATTGCCATGATATCGGCAACGACGCTCGGCTATGGGGATGTCACAATGCCCAATGAATGGCGCCTGTTGGCCGGTTTTATCGCCACTGACGGCTTCATTCTCTTTGGGCTAGACACCGCTTTTCTGTTCGAAGTCATGCGGCGGCTGGGCGATCCACCGATGGTGGAGGCAAAATGATCTTTGATGGGAAGCGCAACGCGAAGGGTGCGGCGGTCATCGTGTTCGTTGACTACGATGTCACCGCCGGAAGGGAAGCGCGCCACATCGTCGAGCGAGCCGTCGAAGCCTTTGGCCCGGAAGTGACCCTTGAGCACAAGTTCCTGGTCCGGCCAGATTCCAGCGACAGCACCCGACTCTCGGCTTTGGCCGCGCTGGCGGCACAAGATCAAGGTCGTCTCAGCGACATGCACGAAGCGATGCTGGCGCAGGGGCCTGTGAGCTCTGAGGCGGAGGCTGTGAACCGCGCTGCGTCGCTCGGCCTTGATCTTGAGCGATTTCGCCAGACCCTTGGTTCCAGTGAACTGGCAGCCGAGCTTGATCTTGTGGCGACGCTTGCGTCCGATGCAGCGGTCGAAGCCGCGCCGGCGCTTCTGATTAACCGAGTACGCTATGAAGGACCAATCGACGAATTCGCCCTGCGCGAAGCGATCGCGGCGAGCGGGCCCAAGCCGGTCAGCCTTGCTATTTCCGGCTTCTTTGCCTGGGGTGCCTCTGCGGCCTTTGCGCTGCTAGCGGCCACAGTCTTCGCACTCATCCTCGTAAATGTGGGCTACGCGGAAGCTTACGAACATTGGCGCGAACTCACAGTCGGGTTTGATGTGGGCGGGGGCGGCTACAGCCTCCCGCTCGAGGTCTGGGTGAACGATGGCCTGATGGCGATCTTCTTCCTGCTTATCGGCCTCGAGATAAAGCGTGAGATTCTCTACGGGGAACTCTCTGATGCCAAGCGAGCAGCCATGCCCATTATTGGCGCGATTGGAGGCATGCTGGCCCCTGCCCTCATCTACGCGGCGATCAATATGGGCGGCGAAGGGGCTGGAGGCTGGGGTATCCCCATGGCGACGGATATCGCCTTTACTCTGGGGCTTATGGCCTTGTTGGGATCAAGCGTTCCGATTTCGCTCAAAGTGTTTATTTCGGCTCTGGCGGTTGCGGACGATCTGGGCGCCATCCTGGTCATAGCTCTGTTCTATGGCCACGGTTTCGATCTGGTCTACTTCCTTAGTGCAATCGGATGTGTGGCGGTGCTGTTCGTCATGAACGTGCGGCGCATCTACATGATCGCGCCCTACATTGTGATTGGCTGCCTGATGTGGTTCTTCATTCACGAGAGCGGCCTCCACGCCACTCTGGCTGGGGTGATAACAGCCGCCTTCATTCCCTCTCGACCGAGCGGCGATCTGATTGGAGCGGCCAGTCAATCGGCGATCATCTTCGAACGCGAAATAGAGCACGCGCGGCACAAAGAAGGGCACACCCCTATCCGCTCGCACTCGCTCAACACCCTCCATCAGGTCGTCGATCGGTTGCAGGAGCCTGCCTATTATCTGGAGCATTTCCTTGAGCGCTGGGTGAACTACCTGATCCTGCCGCTCTTTGCCTTTGTGAACACAGGTATCTTGATCGCGGGGTCGGTCTTCAACCTGTTCGACCCGGTCACCCTTGGGATCTTGCTGGGCCTGTGCGCAGGCAAACCGATCGGTATTGTTGGGCTATGTTGGGTCGCCAGCAAGACCGGGTTGGCCTCGTTGTCCGAGGAGATTTCTTGGGGGCAATTGCTAGGCGGTGCGGCGCTGGCAGGGGTTGGCTTTACAATGTCATTGGTGGTGGCGGGCGCAGCCTTTGAAGGAGCGTTGTTGGAGAGCGCCAAGCTGTCCATTCTCCTCGCATCGACGCTTTCCGCGACGCTTGGTCTCGTTATTCTCAAAATGGCGCTGGCGCGTCGTCCTAGCTTTAGGCCGGTCGCCGCGGACACGGCGTGACACAGGCTCGCGCGGTCTTGCGATATGTTGTGATCGGCTTCGGTATCGGAGCCGTAGGCGTAGCGGCCGTCGATCTGGTCCTTGGCGGTTGAGGTTCGCTGATATGCAACGCATCCTTATCGTAGGTGGAGGCGTCGGCGGGCTCGCGCTTGCCAACCGTCTCAGCGCCCGACTTGGCCGCAAGCGCAAAGCGGAAATCGCGCTCGTCGACCACAGCCCCATGCATGTCTGGAAGCCGATGCTGCACGAGTTTGCAGCTGGCACGGCAGAGCCCTCAGATCGGGGGATCAACTTCCCGGTTCAAGCAAGACGGCGGGGTTTCCGCTTCATTCCCGGGACCTTGACCAGCATCGATCGCGTGTCGAACTCAATCGAGGTTGCGCTGCCGCGATCTTCCGCCCAGCACGGGAATGTTCGGAGGTTTGAGTTTGATCGGCTGGTCCTGGCAATCGGCGGGCGGGCGAACGATTTTGGCACTCCGGGAGCGAAAGAACACTGCTTACTTGTCGATGATCTAAAGAGCGCGTTGGCGCTGAACGATGCGCTGCGCGCCGAGATTCTGGAGCGCGCTTTCTCAAATGAGGACATTCGGATCGCGATTGTCGGGGGCGGTGCGACTGGGGTCGAACTTGCGGCCGAAATCCGCAAGCTTATCGCGATCGGTTCAAGCTACGGGATTGATCATCTCGAGTCTCTTCTAAAGGTTACTCTTATCGAGGCGAATGAGCGCATCCTTAAGGCTTTTGATGAGGTCTCGGCGAAGCGGGTCGAGGACAAGCTGAGATCGCTCGGCGTGCGCATCGAGTGCGAACGCCGAGTGACCGAAGTCGACGCCGCGGGTTTCGTCTTCAGCGATGGCAGACGGATCGACGCCGCGTTGAAAGTCTGGGCCGCTGGTGTCGCGGCGCCTCCCGCGCTCAAAACGCTTGACGGTGTCGAACTGAACCGCTCCGGGCAGGCGCTCGTGGATGAACATCTGCGGGTTCAAGGCACACTGCACATATTCGCCATGGGCGATTGCTGCTCGTTCATGCCTAGGGGCGAGGATTTTCCGCTACCCGCGACGGGCCAGGTCGCCTCTCAGCAGGCGACATTTCTTGCGACCGCGCTAGCGGCCGCTCTCGACGGCCGAGCTCTTCCAGCTTTCGAATACGAAGATCGAGGCGGGCTTGTGTCTCTGGGCATGTATGGCGGCTTTGGCTCGCTGCCCAACAAGGGATTTGTGCCCGAGATTCTGATTAGCGGCCGCTGGGCGCGTTTCATCCATCCCTTGTTCTTTCGCGCGCATATGTTTCAGATGCTTGGTTTTTGGCGCGGAGCCCTTAGTTGGCTCAGGGACACAATCACCGCATGGCTGCACCCCGGGATCCGCTTCTAAGAGCTCGACGGGCAACTCTATTCTTGAAAGTTCGCCTGCTCAAACGCCAGTTCCGCGCAGTCAAGCCGGCTCTGGTCACCAACGGATCGATAGACATGTAAGGAGCGCCAGTCTGCCGGATTGGCCGAAGACCAAGTCGTCGAGCGTGGTAGGAATGCTTGCTATGAGACGGTGCGGTTTTCGTGGAGCGGGTTTGGGCCGCAGTTCGCTGCTGTCACCAAGACAGAGGATCGACCGGATGCGCGGCTACAGGCAGTACGCTGGCACCTGGCTCGCTGTTTGTGACGGCTGGCCGCGCGAGGCACTCGTCGTCGCGGGCGGTTGATAACGCTGCTCCGCACTCTTGGAAGCGGGCTTGGATGCTCTTGGAAGGGTCGTAAGGTTCCCCAGCGAGCGTCCGGAAAAAAGCCGACCGGTAAGGAGGATACCGGCCGGCTTTCCCTTGGGTGAGATACACCCGAAGAACGGTGCAACTCAGAACGCGAAGCGTGCACGCACTCCGGCCGAGTGGGACTGATACTCAGAAGCGAAGCGGCCCCGGTACTCAGCGCCAATCGAGAAGCCGTTTTGATTGACCAGATCGATGCCAGCTCCGATGTCGAAGCGCGATTGCGCCGCCTCATCCGCTACAAGCTGGAAGCTGTCTGCGCCTCCGTTGAAAGAGGCGTTCACCGCAAGCGGGTCGCTGCCCAGATCGTAGGCGTAATCAACGCTGGCGTAGGGAACGATGCTCGATGTTGCGTCCTCCTCGACGGCGCCAGCCACGCGTAGACCGATGCGCGCTTCGAGGAATTCGGCGCTATCGGCATCGAGCGTGAGGCCAAGACCGCCCGTCTCCGTGAACGCATCACGCGAAAGCTCGGCGTAGCGAATTCCGGCGTTTGGAGTGACGACGACAGTGCCAGTCACAATCTCGTAGCCTGCGTTGACGCTCGCATAGACACCGTCAACGTCGCTGTCTGAGGCAATAGCACCAGCGACGCTCATCCGCCTTTCATCGACTGAGCTTGTCGAATAGCCAAGCTCAGCGTTGATGAAGGCCTTGCCAAGATCGAACCCGGCGTACCCACCGATTTGGATGGCATCGATCTCGCTCCGCGCGCCGGCGGTCCCGTTCGCATCGACTTCGATGTCGGAGTAGTTGAACAGGACACCCAGCGTGGCTGTTTCACCAACTTTGCCGTCAAGGCCCAGCGTGATGCCGGTCGCATCGGCGTCATAGCCCAGTGAGCTGAGGCTGGTGGGATCCGCATCCGCGCTGCGGTAGAAGGCCTGGCCCCACAGTCCCACACCTTCTCCTGCGAGACGGTTCTGCACGAGCGAGCTCGCGAAACGCTGGGTTTCGTAGATCTCGCGCGCCACACCGTCATGGATGGCAGGCAGCAAAGTCAACGCGCTCTCTTCAAATTGCGTCACCGACGTGGCGCTGTTGAGGGCTGTAAAGACGTCATCCGCCAGGCGAATGTCGGCGACCGCGCCGCTCACCGCGTTGGCAAAAGCGTCGATATTGGAATCGGATGAGACACCGGCGAGGTCGCTCGCGGAGACGCTCACACTCAAAGACCCAAGGATCACCTCATAGTCGAGAAGGAAGTCGTCATCGTTCACGTTCACCACTGCGCCTTCATTGGTGAAATTCCCGGTTTCGGTGAGCACGTCAAAGGTTGTGCCGACGTCATCCTGACCGATGATGTCGGTGGCAATATTGACCACGCTTCCCGCACCAAGGAGGGTGTCGCCCTCGACAGCGAGGCTATCGACACCCAGCGAGACATCCAGCGTACCGTTATGGGTGAAGCTGCCGTTGAGGGTCCGAGCGCCAGAGATCGTCGTAGCGCTGCCAGCGGTGGTGGTCACATCAACCGAGTTCAGGATATCGCCCTGGAGCAAGTTGCCCGTGCCGGTGAAGGTGAGCGTGTCGTCAAAAGCCGAGCCGACGAAGTTGCCGATCAGCGTGCCACCATCGTTGGTCACACTCACCGCCGCCGTCGCGTTCCCAGCGAAGAAGGCGTTTACGCCGCCCGCCAGCGTGCCGGAGTTGGTGATGACCGCTGCCGAATGATCACCGGCGCCAAGGTAGAGACCATGGTTGCCGCCCGATATCGTGCCGGAGTTGTTCAACTCGCCCGTGAAGTCGACACCGTTGACAACGCGCAGACCCGAAACCGGCCCTTGCGTGCTTTCGGAGTTGATCAGGCCGGAGTTGGTGATCACGCCGTCAAAGGTGCCGGTGTTGCCGACATTACCGATGCGCACACCGTCACCCGCTTGGTTGTCCATGGGGCCAGCCTGACCACGACCTTGGATGGTGCCGGTGTTGGTTAGCGTGAAGGTGTTGGCTCCATCGGCGGCTCCGCCGATTTCGGCGCCAAAGCCCGAACCCTGGTTGCCAACGCCCGCATCGATTGTGCCGGCATTGGTGAAGGTAAAGGCGTCAGCGGTGCCATCGGCGTAGACGGTGCCGTTGCGCTGGTTGCCGGTGCCCAGGATCTGGCCAGTGTTATTCACGGTCAGGCCGATGCCATCGATGTTCAGCGCGCGGCTGTCCGAGCTGATGACGCCAGAGTTGTTGACAACCGCTCCGGTGAAGTCACCGCCGCCAGCCGGGGTGGGGTTGCCAAAATACAGGCCGTTCTGAACGCCAGAGATCGTGCCCGAGTTGTCGAGCACACCCTGGAAGCTAACACCGTTGACGAACCGGATGCCGCCAGCGGTGCCGTTGGCTGCTTCTGATGCGATCGTGCCGGAGTTGGTGATGTTTCCGACGAACAGGCCGTCTGAAGTTGCATCCAAAGCGCCCATATTGCGCGTGCGCTCAAAACGTAGGCCATCACCCGCGGTCGCCGCGCCCGCCGATGCGTTGCCGCGACCCTGGATCGTGCCGGCGTTGGTAATGTCAAACGCATTGCCGCCGCTTGCCGCTGAAGCCAGCTCGACAGAGAAGGCGGCTCCTTCATTGCCCATGCCAGCATCGATCACACCCGTTGCGGTGTTGTTTAGGGTAAAGTCCTGCGCTGTGCTGTCGGCGTAGACGGTGCCGTTGCGCTGGTTGCCCGTGC
>ERZ1740065.287-NODE-287-length-25894-cov-12.290065_pt1 | contig 25894 bp, 23 predicted proteins | sample MGYA00581738_ERZ1740065 | MGnify/ENA primary metagenome ERZ1740065 (study PRJEB43018, sample SAMN04849749) | marine metagenome | isolation source: floating plastic debris | place: Pacific Ocean | collected 2008-09-01 | study: EMG produced TPA metagenomics...
CGACTCTCTTCTGCTCTCCTCTCTCTCTCTCTCTCTCTCTCACTCTCCAACGTTCACTCTACTTTGTCTCCCGCTCTCACTGTACTGTGTGCTCTTTGCAGAAGAGAGGTCGGCCACCTGGATCACTAGGCCCTTCAGGCTTAACCCGTGGTGACGCTGTTAAACGTGAGGGACCACGCTGGGATCCTGACCGTCTCACCGTTGATAGTCTTTTCATTATGGGATCGAAGGCTAACAAGTGAGCCTGACTGCATAGACTGCTGTATTCCTCGATCAGATGACGCATAGTGCCATCACCATTAATGTTTCTCTTTGCAGAGCTCTAGGTTTAGGCAATACTAGGGGGCGTATATATCTTAAACATCCCGACTTATTCAAGGTCAGTCCAGTGCCTTACAGCTATTGATCGTTTATCGATTTCTATTCACTGCATTGATACAGCCATTGTTTGTGGTTGTACAGTATACCGGTGACTCGGACGATAAAATGTGGCTGTACGAGAACCACCGGATGCCGGGCACCGGCGGCAAGGCTTACATGATGATCATGGAGGACATCCAGGACTTATCCAATACACCCGACTACAGGTAACCAGCAGGTGTCCTGTGGATGCTTTGGTACACCTGCAGAACCGCCTACGACCCACCAGTAGGCTTTGTAAATGCTCGGCGGAGTAGCTATTGCCTTTCGTTTCCGTTTTTTTAAGCTTGAACAAGATTTTCAGCTTGAAGTTGGCTGTGTTCTACGGAAGCAACCAAGTGGATGTAGACTACTGCCTTACGGTAGTGCATGCAAGTAGATTTATAATTTACATTGGAATGTATGCTTATAGGGACTCCCTAGACATGAGCTGCTTAAAGGGTTTCACCATACCTGGCTGGATGATAGAGAAAGCGAAGAAACAAATGCAGTCTATGAGAACTGACCGTATCGAGCCAGCCAAACCAAAGTTAAAGAATCTTTCCAACCTAGTGCAACAGGTAACCATCAAACTCACCTTACCGCACATATGAACCGTGTCTGAGGTGTAGGTCTTTAATCTATGTCAATCATCCATGCTCTAGGAGACGTACGACGCTGACTCTGATAAGAACGTTCCATTCACTAGCGCTGCCAGCAGTAGAAAATCTCTCTCCGACAGCAAACTCGGGCTGGTATGTTACCCTCTCTGCTCCCAGGACTATTTCCCCGCCGCCGCCAAACGCAGCTTGCCTAACTCAACGTTTTCTGTTGATTTGCCAGCACTCGCCTGCTAACACGGAGGAGATGGAGCTGCTGTCTAGTGAGGAGCAGGAAGACCCTCCTGTCTCGCCGTTTGGCTCCGCCGAAGACTACGCACCCGTCTCACCTGGAAACAGTGGCTCATCTCTCAAACCAGAGAGCCCTGGCGCTCTGCCTATAAGCCTATCTCATGATGGCTTCAGTATCGCCTAGCCAAGAACTTAGGATCTCTGGTTATAGGCCTATCTCATGATGACAACACGTAGCCGAGAAATTGGGATCTCAGGCTACCCGCTTTATCTTTTTGCTCAATTCTTCTGTATGTGTATATATTATGTGTACATGCAGGCATGTATCAGCATGGGCGATACGTCTGCAGCTAATGTATATACGCGGATCAACTAGGAGTCGAGGAATGGCATATTCATCTGTATTTCTGCACCCGAATCATACGAAGTCATGTGGCGTGTGCATGTGACATGTACATAGCACTTCAACAATTCAATGGAGAGATTTGATGCAAGCTCTTTTTAGTTCAGTATGACTGTGATAGGAGATGTAATATAGTTACAATTGCTTGTTCAATCACTATCGATTATCAAATATCATCATTCCGTGGATCATCATCACTGGAAGGTTTTGAAACCATTTGGTGCCCTAATATTTTTCTATTACAACTTTATCACTGCTGTGGTCAAGAATTACAGTTGTTTTGTAAATCCAATGTTATTTTTGGTTACCTCGGTAACTAGGAGCTAGGTCCATGGCTAATCGCTCACAGCCATTTTCTATTCAAAACTCCACAATATTTTTTATCAGCCTCTCTCTTTCACTATGTTGATGCTACTATTGTACTGTATTTTTCTGCTTAATTCGAGATGGCTGCAATAGAATTATGGTCTATTTTTACTACCATTATATAAAATGCATCAGACTTTATAAGCCTTTCTCTTTCTCATTATTAGGATTCCAATATAAATTCGCTGTCATGGTAACAATGTATTATTCCTTGTTGATGTTGATGCTGTTTTTTATCTGGAGCACAGCTGGAAATACCTGCTATAGCAGCAGATACTGCTTCTCTTCAAAGCTTTGTAGTCCTTACGCGGTCTTAAACTAGAATTCACTAGCACTATTTTCGCAATACGCTTCAGCCTTGAGACGTGCCCTCGTAGTATCAGATGATCTCTTATAGTATGCAGCACCGCTGTACTAACAACAGCTACGATCGTTTGTGCTTTTTGACTTATCTTCTCCTGATGAAGGGATATTTTTCGCAAACGGTTCTGAGGCGTGGTCTATGGAGGCGCTATCCAATGGGAGACTTCCATGAAGACTGTGATGTCACATATCCGCTCCATCAGCAGACGTGAAAATATGGCGCATGGCCACCTTCAACTAGTAGATATGAAGATTATCTTGTTATAGCACTGTAGAGTTCAGTTTTTGAGGACGATAACTATGCTGTCTAAGAGTCTAGCTGATAGGGCTAGTTTGCTGTACTCCTTGATGATATTATCAGTATTTGTTCACATAACCACTTCTCAGGAAACAATTTTTTATGGATCAGCTTTTGAAAAAAGCTATCATGAGCTTGGTTCTCGAAGGATCGTGGTGAAACTTGATCAAGATCAGCTGCCAAATCAAGCAGTGTCTGGATACGGTATGTAAACTGGTCAGTATCAGCATTGATTCGTGGAAAGTACTTCTCTGCCAGTCTAACCTACAATGTAAATCATTCTTACAATTTGAACGACTCTTATTAACCTATCATTACCATACCTGCAAAGCATAACTGATAAAAATATTTTTTAGCCTTTTGGTATGCGGAAACGCAATCAAACACAACACACTCGTCAGTCACTATCCGTAATGACAATGTGACATCAGCTGCTTCCCCTGTATTCAATATCACTGTGGAGTTTTCTTCTCGACAACCAAAGACGACCATCTACATACTAGTTGACGCATCAGCCACTGAAGGTTTCACTATGCCATCAGAACCTGGTTTGTTCGACTTTCACTTGGCTGATATCTAAATTTTATGCCGCGCTTAATGGCATGTGTAATTCCGTTATGAAATCTTAATCATGTGCTTGTCTGAACAGCTGGAAAAAATTTGTCAAAGATTCAAAGTTTCTCTTCTATACAAGTTTTCCCTTTCAATTACCACCTATCAACATTTCACTTTTCATTCATAGCACCATCAAAGTTCCAACTAAACTGCAAGTACAATGCCTCTGGACTTTCGAGTTCATCACAAACTTTGACAGACATGTTCTGGGCCTATGGTCAAGACAGTGGAGATAATATTAAGCGTGTCATCAACACCAAGAGCAAGTATTCCAGCATCACGTTGTCACAAGACTGGTACTCCATCTCTGTCACAGTAACACATAGCTGTAAGTTGGCTTTCGCACATAATAATGATTTCGCCCACACAGCAGCAGTCAATCCTTATGGTTGAATTGACTCATATATACTGTAGGCTGGAATTATTTTGCGCTTAAAAATATTTGCGAAAAAGCCAGGAAACCTTGATGAAAATATTTTGGGGTTTGGTTTATTGACTCGTCTAAAACAAAGAAATACGTCAATGTTTGGTCTCCTTACTATCAGTGAGTTGATACGAAAAACTAAAGATACACGTGTGGGCAGAAGAATAGATGCCCATGTTTCACATTGGTCAGTGTGACTGGGAAAAATAGATGCAATTTCTGGAAATCTTTTTTTAATTAACTTGATCCAGTGTAAAACTGTTACAGCTAGAAGCTCACAGAAACAAGTGGAACCGCTCACCTCATTTGCAGGTAAGTATGGTACAAAATAGAGGAAAGCAATCTTGCTGCATAGCAATTTGAACTCTTGTTTAGGTATATATGCCTGCCACATGATCATCAGTACCAATGCTACTGAATTCCGAGCAGTTAAATACGTCAACATCCATGCGCAACCCAAAGTTGTTGTGGAAAGTGAACGCATACAGTTTTTATCCGGCAATGATGCACATTTAACGTGCTTTGGCCATGGCTACCCGTCTCCTCTAATAAAATGGAGTTTTGCACGAAAGAACAGAGGTGACATGCCGAATAGAAAATCAGAGTTTGGTAAGTCTCATTGTGTGCATTCATAGACCCTTCTATCTCAGCTGACTATCAAAAAATGTACAAAGATTTGATTTCAGTTGAATTATCTACTGGTAACAAGCACATTGTAAGCACCAAGAGCGTCATTGGATCAACTGATGCGAACACAGTTACAAGATCCACACTGGTCATACTGGATAGTGACAACAATGCTGATCGAGGCGTCTACAGATGCTCTGCTGAAAACAAATATGGAGTCAGAGTAGATACCTTCTTCCTAAGAGTTCGCTACCAGCACAGCTACCTTTACCCATTTGGTGGCATAGTTTTCCAGCTGCTACTTCTGGCAATCTGCATCCAGGCCTCTAAGAGCTGTCGCTCTGCAGAACGTCGGCCTAGAGATTTAGGCACCAGCTCAGATAATAATGAAAAGAATAGGTGATTATTACAAATGATATCAGTGCACCAACAGGAAGGCGCTACCCCCTAGTATGAACCTTTGAAACGGACTAGTCAGAAGAACCTATTGAAGTTGTCTGCTCTTTGAAGAATATCTAAATAAACCTTTAATTATTCCAGACTTCAGGCTGATAACCTGCTGTTTTGTACATCAATCAATATTTTGACCATTTCAGCTGACAGAATTCAGCTGTGATATGCTCCAAGACGTCTGGCATCAAGTCCCAGTCATAGGAACTTGATCCTTCAGTAGTGACCTATATATCATGGAAATTTTGATTTGTGCTGAGCTTTTAATGAAAATCAATTTTTCGTAGTCTCAGTTGACAGGTCAGCTGGTGCTTGCTTGTGAGAACTATGCTATTTGTCCATTAGAATGGAATGCAAACTCAATGCTTAATTTTGATGACCACTATTAGACCTAGTGTGATAGGTCGTAGCACCAATAATATAGGTCGTTGCACATGGCAGCGACACTGGATGCTGATATGGCGGAAGCATGATCATCTTTGTGCTATACTTAGTTCAATTCAGTCTGAGTAGGTATAGCACTATCATCAATAAATGATGAGCTTCATGATGTTGTGAATAGATAATTGCGTTGACACATTCATGAACAACCATTTATTAGCAAGTAGAAATGTTTTTAGCCTTCATTTGGTAACTGCTCATATAAAATAAAAAGATAGTAACACAACTAGGGGACAACACAACTGCCTACCGTACTATGCTGTCATATTGGCTCTCTATCTCATTTCCATTATTGCCATTCATTGATCAAGCATAGCCAGCCTCTGCCAACCTAACTAGGCAGAACAATGGATCATTCCATCTCTCGTAGTTCAAATTCCTCTGCTGTAGCATTGTAATAGTGCATCAATGTTCAGTGCAAATTTAGCTCTGGTATGTTTGTGCTCATCAGTGGCCCACAATAAAAACAAACAAACTTCATCCCCTGCAAATGCTTTTCTTGTTCTATTGTTATAGACTTTTATTTCAATGACAAAATATTCAAGGTTTAATAATCCGATGATTTGCAATGCATCAGGGTGACCGAGTTAAAAGCTAGCAACTGATTTGTCCTCAGCACGACTATAATATTAATCACTTTATAATGGGAAACATACTAAAAGTCACATCACCATTTATAACTCACTAAAATTCAAATTTTAAAGATATAAACATCATGAAATAAGTAGAAATATGCCTCATGTTGTCATCACTTATCTCTTTTAGGAATGTACATAGTACTTCTACTCGATGATCAACACAAAGTAAAATTCATTCCCATCAAAGTGCCATGTTGAACATGCCTACTGCGAATGCTTTCGTGATCATTCATTGAACTTTTCCAAATTGAGCATTGTACATAAATCAGTGATATCAACATTGCTAGGTTATTTGGTCATTAATTACCGCAGAGAGAGTATAGCAAGAAAGTGACGAAGGCCAATGTACTGCTCAGATTTGATGTTACAGCTGCACCTCTAATCTGACCCGCATCTGCAACAGCAAAGATTGATATTATAATCACATCTGATAACAAGGACTTGGCAATGAAGAATTCCTCTAATTACTTGAAACTTTGATGTCATAATCAGTTGTAGCTATTGTCTCTTCCATATCTCCTTCGACTTTGACGAACTTGATATGCATGTCATTCCTACCAAACTGAACTATGTCAGACGTCACTCTTGGTATGTGTAGGACGTATGCATAAGTAACATTCCCTTTCTCTGTGTCTTTCTATAAAGCAGATTCTGTACATGTCATGATTGAGACAGCCAGAATTTTATGCAATAGAGTTGAAGCTTAACAAACCTGCTTGATGCTCCATTTGTGGTTGTTTGACTCATCACTAGTTAATGTCTCATTGTCTATATTGAATACGTACTTCAGCTTGTAATCTCCTACTTTATCGTAATCATTCACATTGCACGTTACATACAAGTCCAGGTCACCTTCACGCACTGGTCGGTCAAAGTTATCAGTGCAGGAGAGAGAGGCGATTATTGGTGGCTCTGAAATGTGTGATCAATACTCATTAGAAGGTTGTCTGTTTGTGAATGAGAGTCGAAGATCAGCCGCAAAATTATCTCACCATCTCTAGCCACTGGAAGAGTGTCACTATTGAGAGGTCGTACTCCATCAAATAGTTCACATTTCAGAGTACTGTCTTCATATCCCATAAGCTGCCATGAGTCACTCTTGAGGCTTATGGTTGTCTTGGGAACTTTAAGGGCATTTTCTTCTCCCATCCACATTACTTGTGTATCCCTGGTGAAGTCATTTGTAATAGACCCCTGAAAACCAACAAAATATATTAGGGTCACTATTGACAATCCAATGAGACTATCAAGTGCACAGCTGAGCTTCAATAGTACACACATCTACACTGGTGACGGTCATGGTGATGTCAAGGTCAGGACTCAAGGAATTCGTTGATCCAGTGCATGTTACAGTCTGTGGATCATTGAACTTGCTATTTCCATCCTCTATAGGTGCATCTGACATGAGGTCTACAGTTGCCTCCTGACCTATGAAAGTTGATGTGCCATTGGTGACAAACATCACGACTGGTACTTTTAATACATGTATAATAAAGCAAATAGTTTACCTGGGCTAACTATCAGACTCACGCTATTTGATCGAGTCAGGTCATCGATGTTGAATCCAGCATCGCATGCATATTCACCAGCTTCCATGGCCTCGACACCTAGATATACAATCCCACCATCATTACTGCAGCAGACATGAATCAATGGTGTAGCAGTATTCCTGACACTTTCCTGAGCTACTATGCAGCAGTAAACCTTGTATAATTCATTAGTCATAATGAGAACATATTGTAACTTCAATTCAAATCAATGAGACAGCAGGGGTACCAACATTAACATTTGCATCTAAATGTTTGTCACCTCCTGTCTCACTTCTGGGAACTACTATGTAATCCATCCATGCTTACCGTTCACACGGAATTCATAGAGCAGCTTGAGAGCATCACCATCATATGGGTTTGTGATCGTTATCTTATACTTGTCAGTAGATTGCTTCAGGATTTGTTCCACATCATCGTGCGTGCCAATAATCCTGAAATCCCCATCTTGCTTCTTGAGCCTGCATTAAATATCCAAACATGACTTCTTCTCTTCGTTGTAACTTTGCTTATTCCAATTGTGATCTACTTGCCATCTCAGCTTGAAGGTAATGCCCATGGGCTCGCTACTAGTGACAAGACAGCGCATCACTACATCACTTTCAATGTTGGATCGGCCTGACGCTTCACCATCAGAGAAGCTTGCTACGACTGACAGCTCACCATGAGACAATGAGCATAGTGACACTGAAATGAAGGACATAAATGATAAAATAAATGATAAGCAGCATCCTCAAAGTTCTTACTGTACAATCACCACCACAGTTTGGCTGCTATATCTAATAGTACTAGCATTGGCCATATGGGACTATGGTTCTATGCCTAGCAATTCAGCACACCTTCCTAAATGGATGGAAAAGGAAATGCAAGAGGGAAACACAGGAGCCAAGCGATTATGTATGATTTCTTTGCATCAGTGCATTTCCCTTCATAAGGAATGGAGGGGTTTGTATTGATATGTATGCCAGCTAAATGCTCCAGTGAACACACTAGCTCCAACTTAGCTGCCAACATCTTCAACCTATTCTAATGTTTTCAAATTTTGTGCAAATCCTTTGTTATCATTCACTGAAGACTAGTGTTGGTAGGCATAAAATCAATCAATAAACTTACTGATGAGTGCCGGTAAACAATTACACACCTGAGCAACACTGCGTTTAGTAGAGTGGTATTATAGACACGGATAGAACGACTAGTGCTGCTGCGTTGTTAAGACTATCGGCGTTAGTTATCGCTGTCGCTGGGCTAAAGCTGTTTGCTCAGCTATCGCACCTGTAGGGACCTTGTACAAGTAGTACCGCATAGGGATTGTAGCTGGCAGAATGGAGTTGAGTAGTGTGCCCAGGCGAAATAGTGCTCTGGGAGATATAAGTAGGGAGACAAAGAGCAAGTTGATGGGAGAGGACCTTTCAGATGTAGTTGTGTCAGTTATGTCTATATCTGGCAGCATAGTGTTGTAGAAGTGCAGAGTGTAGACATGGACACATTAGAGGCCAAGCATATCGCAGTAGTCGTAGTCGTAGACATACTACCCTCCATTTTTTGTGCCTTCGAGAATGAGGGTAGGCACCCACAAGAATGCGGTTTGCTCTCCGAGAGGTTGGCGCAGAGTATCAGTCACACGCAGAACTTAGGTCCACATCCATCCAATTATGAATTGTGAAACCATTAATCTATGTTTCATAACTAGATGATTATAATGTATAGAATTAGTAGAAGCACTATGTTATGTCGCTGATGTCATACGATTAATACCATCAACCTTGATATCCAGTCCATCTCAAACTACCTACTCCATCGCACCCACAAATTCCTCACATATCTGCTATAAGAACTTAGCTGTGTCACTGTTGCACTCACATCCCTCACATATCTCTCCCTACCGCTCACTCACTACTTAAGACTTAACGGTGGCTCTAAGTTTGAATTACAACATGGCATGTCTAGAAGACACCAGAAACTGAGCAACACACCATCACACAAAAGAGTTGATGATACTTACCAACAATAAAAGCGACAACCAAAACTTTCACCATTTTTTATCTGTCTCTCAGCAGCTACGGAGTAGTTACCACATTAGTCCGCCAACAGTCGCGTTGGGAATAAGAAAGCCGGTAGGCTGATGAATAGCCGAACAACCTGTCATGCATCACATGACTGAGAGCCTTGGTTCAGATCAGCCAATCGGAATTGAGAAAAACTGTGAGGCCTTGTTGAGCCCGCTAATTCAAATGAAGGAAAATGGTTGCCATTGTAGTCCTTTCACAGACACAATTCAAGTGATTTGTACAATGAACAAAAGTCTAATGGAAGTAGTCTTGTTTGCTCACCATAGTCAAATTTATCTAGAGTGTCAAATGAACTTCACATGACATTGACTAGATACGACTAACTCAGAAACGACATCAGTCTCAAAACTTTGCTGGTTAACTTGCGAACTAAGAGGATTGAAGTTGAGGATAAAACAGTACCTAAAAATAAACCGATGATACTTCATTTTGATTTACAGCATAATCAATCTCATTTTCGCATCTCCTTACACCATGCGATGCGAGTATAAATTGCCTAAATTATCCTAATTCTGTGCATTGATTTCTGCACCTCATTATGGCCGATATAGTAGCTTGAGTGTGTGCACCAGTCCACCAGTTAGGTTGGCGCTAGTACAGCCTGCAGGTCTTCGGGCAAGGTGCTGACAACACTCTTCATGTGCTGCTTCAGCTTCCATACTTGAGACTGATCCATTGGCACTGGGCTGGTCGCCATCATTTTCTGAAACAATAAAAATCACAACTTGCATTGCAACAATGTCACAACCTTCATACATCACAGTACGAACAATGGTCAGGCGTTCATTTCATACAATGCTGAAAGATAGCTCTCTGTTCTCTGGCTAGAGGGTAAAGTACACAAGTTGGAAACCTTTCTCTGATACCAGTTATCTAGCAGGGGGCAGTGATCCTCTATTTTTGAGTCTACAGTCTGTTACAAGCCCACTAAAAGATACCGTGAGTCAACAGAACAAATTGTATCTACCACCGAATGTGTTTTTACATCCACAAAGGTCTGCGTTGATACTTGAAAATAAACCTACATACTTTTGGGCTAGGCATGTGAGCTAATCAAATTCAGAAGTTTTCTCGGTCCCTGTTGCGTAGGCAGGTACTCGTAAGTGCCACTTTTATGCTGTTTGAAAATGCGGCTCGTTGTTTAGTAAATGACGGCGGCAGACGGGACACGGGGATTAGCACAAGAATGGCTGGTCAAGTAGGCGGCTAAGTCTCGGGCAAACATATCTATCACGATAACCTCACTAGCCATGTTGACAATGAGCGCAGAAGAAGAGAAGTCGCTCCTCACTAAAGAACAGTAGGTCAATGGGATGGTTTACCATAAGGGTCAACCAGCATTCGCATGCAACTTCTGTTTTTCCTCATAGGCTATTGAACCAAGGACATAAGTGTGGATTTGGTTTGGCGGAGTGACGATAGGCCTTCTGTGGCATCCACGAGACAGAAACTGTCAAATGTTTTTGCTTGATTGCAAATAAACAGAAACTTAATGATGTGTTTTGAAAGTCATTGATTGCGGCTTAAAATCAACGAAGCACGCATCAATGCAGCACGTAAAAATAACAAGGCAAAGGATTGGGTATAGGCGCTACGTGGACATTTCCAAAAATTCAACGGATTCCAACATGTTGGTACTGTTGCTTAGCTATGTGGATGAAACAATGGTCCAAGTCCATTATACCCCACAGTTCAGCATTTTTTCAGCAGTTCAAGATTAAAAACTTCATCGGCCTCGGTGAGAGCGAAGTTGCTACCCACATGTGTTCTGACTCTAGACATGGAGTCCAGAAATCTCATGAGACAGCTCTTAATGGTATGCTGGTATATACGTGGTAGGGGGTGGAGACTGAGATACTGAGAATGAACTCATACCACCATTACTAAGAAAAAATCCATAGCAAAAATAACAACTTTTGATGTGGTTAGACCACAAAACTTGTCCCTCCCCTTCCTTGTGTAAAGAAAAGGTACCAGCTCTCAGGGGCTGTTAGCTGTTTGGTATCACAAGTACTGCGCAGCTAGTAGTGTGAGTGGCCATTGACACAGTACACGTTATCAATATTCGCATGAAGTAGATAGCAAGTGTAGTGTGTCTCATCTATTATCACCTAACAAACGTACCAATTTCTCATTCATTCTAATGATGAGATCAACGACTTCGATTTCCTGCCGTGTCGACGCCCACTGCAGCCAGTCTGTCTCGCACAGCGCCCTCATATGCAGCTCTTGCAGTTTGCTGTTCGCCTCCAGTCGTTTCTGGTTGTACCAGCCCTGAAAGTTGGCTGACCGGCAGAATCTCCTACAACGAGCAGATGGGAACCTCACGCTTATCGACAATCTACCCTTTCAAATTGTATAACTCTAGGACTCCTTTGGATTCCAGTTTCAAAGGAAGGGTTGAAGTTGAAAGCGTAACGTTGCGTGCTTTGACAATATCTACCCTCAATCCTTTTCAAACAGGGAGTTTGAGCATCTGCTGAGGTAACTGGCAGCAACTCATTGCCTAGAGAGCGTTACATGCATCAACCTACGTATTCAGACAACACCTGATGATGTTGGTGTTTGAGTGAAGTCTCTATCTATGCCGTAATAGTATGATTATAGTCACCATAGACCCAAGTACCCTGTGGTGTCAAGACAGCAAGCACATACTTAAGGGGTGGACTACTCCCTCCCCCACCTACCCATCCATATGAACAGCTGCTGATGAGGTCTGAGCAAGAGTAATGGCAATTATAGACCTACATGTACCCTAGCTGTGATAATTAGGCTGAAATACCCTAATATTGAAACACAGCAATCCTGATAGAGTTCTGAAAGCCACTATGTTGTAGCGGAAGTAGGCTCCTCTGCTGAGAGGCAATTATTGGATTCTTAATCTGTAGGAAAGAAAGCCAGCAGAGTAGGAGGAGCAGTAACACTGGGGTCTTTAAAACTTGTTGACAGGTGCTAAGCTGTTAGGCAAATAGTGTTGTAAGCCAACAGGTCACAAAGGCTGAATCAGCCCCTGAACATACACCCTCTCCATGCTGAGTGAGGGAAGTACATGGAGTGCAATCAACCATTGGAACAGTCGCCAAGTCACTAGCGCACTGCAGGGAACTGACACAATAAAGCACTGAATTGCAGTGCGAAATGATGAAGTGACGGAACATTTCACGTCTCGCCATTGGTTACTTATCGATCTGATGGCAGAACCCTAGATGCAATAAGTACGGTGGAAAATGTAACATAACGGCAGCTCTTTCATGCTGGCACCAAGTCGCACATTTCACACGTACACCTGTAAGTGGCGAGTACAGATGCCTGTCCAGGTGCATAGTGTCGCTCTCACACCACATCTACATGTTTGCAGAGGGGAAGATAAGTGTCAAACAGGAGATAAAGATTCACTTTGCGATACACAGCAGAGTCTGCCTCGAGCCATTCACCTTGGTTTATCTTCCCGAATACAATGGCATCAACAGCGTTGAATAACTCAACAATTTCAGAGAGGTTGTCAGCTCAAATAGCAGGAATGCAAGTGGTATAGATAACAACACTACTATGAGGGGTAGTCGACGGATTGGAGCCTTGATTAAGTGAATATCAATGAGCACCTTTGTGCGTGATGCAATGCCGGATTGACAGCTAAAATGCATGAGTAAGTACGATACTGGTATTGAGTGACTGAACATATGAAGGGGGGGGGGAGCGGGGCAACGGAATAGCGTTGTGCACAACGTACCTGTACAGAGCGCTCCAGTAACATTTAATGCCTGGTGGGAGGGTGGCCGAGACGACGGACGGAATGAACTCCTCTGTATTAAAGGAAGCCAGCACCGGTGTACCCTGTTAGAGGAATTACAGTACCACTACACTGACAGGATTACAAGGTTAATGCGGACAGACTGGAAGCAGCAGCAGCAGCAGCAGTAGTAGTAGTGTCCATCGGTAACAGTTGATACCTTGTGAGGGTTGATATTTTTCTGCAGGGGCATCAAGCTGGCCACGTATCTCTCCTAAAAATAAGAGTAGTCAGCGTTGAAGATCTGAGGCTGGGAGTGGGCAAGATCAAATGAGATGTCGGTACAAACCAGGGGTATGATGAAATTGTGCGTCAACTCCACAAAATATCGTTTCAGCATGACATTCTGCACTTCAATGGGACGGTTGCCTATCACCCCCTACGATGAAATAAGGAACTCAGTCAACAAGAACTTGACAGGCAGTCAGAGCGAGATTGAAGGTTGATTAGTATTTCTGTTATGGGTGCCAGACCAGCTAAGTACACTTATTTCACTGTGTTTTACTCAATTTCAGAAAGCCAAAATTTCACATTAAAATCAACAACAGCCTCCAATGCAGCGGACAATAACAACTTAAAAGGTAATTAAAATGTTACAATACAGCTCGAGGCTGCCAAATAGCAAGCCGTGTGATTGGTTGCCTGGTCAGATGCCGCCGATGTGTCACCAAAGGAGCAACAACTCCCGAGTGAGATCATCCTTGTATTAAAGGAAGAGAACAGAAAATCGCAGCCGCTAAGAACGACTAGCTTTTACTACTTGGTAATGTAGCAATAAGCCTGAGAGGGCAGTGAGCGTATACCTGGCCTTTCTGGAAAGTGGCCTAAGTGTGAAGGACACAAGGTGAACATAAATTTACAAACATACATCGCTCACAATGACAGCATTACATTGAGATTCTACCTGCTCCAGTTTCTTTAGAATGCTCTTGTCTTTGTTCAAGTAGGGTTTATATGTTGTATACACACCTGTAAGATAAATCAAAAGTTCAAAGTTCAAAAGTCTTCATTACCATTTTAGTAGTTCATGAGGACAGCAAAGTCTGATATGATAGAAAACGTGTTACTGTAAACAAACATAGATATTTCTAATAACAACGTTTAGAATTTCTAGCGATTTTTCTCGAGCTTGTATAAAACAGAAAGAGCTGTTCAACGTTTCATCGTTTCCACTTAGGTGTGAGGTTGCTAAAATATCTACACTTACAGCACACCTTTGCCATAGCGACATAGTTTCATCATGAATCCAAAACCACAATGCCATCCCCCTCCCCCCTATATCATATGACAACAAAAGCTATTTTACCGCGTCCTTGGTCAAAACACTGAATACCTGCCATAGATAATAACATGTTCAGACCGACATCAATGCTGTAGAAGTAAGAATAATGATGCTTGACTTTTGGAACAAATTTCTTTCCGTGTTGACAGCAACTTGCATTTTACAGAACACGTTGTTCAATACATGCAAGGTCACCATTCCTCATCTATTTCTCAACTGGTTGTTCCATGTTTTTTATCCTTACATTTACATTTTCTTTTACAGCATCTAGTAAAATATATCAGCTTTCATCCGTTGCTATTGGTTACCTGGTTTGGTGTCGAGGGTCTTTAGATTACCGGCCTTCCGTACCTTCACTTTCTTACTATCCAGCGCATCACCAAATCGAACTATGTGTGGCCAGTGCTGTAGTGTTTTGGCAAAGAAGGGGTTCGTAACTCCCAAAATGACTGGAGGTCTGTAGTTATAGAGGAATGTTGATTGAAAGGTGGCACACCATAAGAGGCGTGAAATACTAATTACGTATTATATAGTTAGTATTTCATGCCTCTGTGGCATCATAAAATATTACGTAACGGTAGTCTAACTACAGCTTCAGAGGTTCTTTATCATGAGTAGGGTTCTCTTCCAGGGTAAGATAACTCCAAACAGCCAGTAACCCCATGGATAAAAACTAGTTGGAAGTAAGCAAAATCATGTGACACACTTGGCAGGTGTTTCAATGACACAAAGAAACTACTGTAAACCCAAATATTTTAGCGGCCTCACAATAATAGCTATAATAGGGACTTGAAGAAAACGCTATTTTAGTTGAACGCTATGTTTCTTATAGCTCTTTATGTTATATATAAACTCGGAGGAAATCGCTAAAAATTCTAGGCGTTACTGCTGATTTGAGCAAAGTGCTATAAGATTTTGTCTGCGAAAATATTTGGGTTTACAGTACACAGATCTCCTGCTTCAACAGATGGAGTCATGGAAGGAAGAGAGATAGCAGGAGCTCACGGCGCTTGAGTCTTGGTGGTATACTCCTTGAACTCGCTGTCATGGATGGTGAAGAACGGTCTGTAGTCGGTGTTGTAACGCAACGGCCAAATTAAACTGAACAGGAAATACAAGCATTGATTACCTGGTGACAATAATATTCTTACTAGTAGTCATTTACTAATGCGGCAGTATTAAGCTCTGCATGTCGATCAAAGTGTGTTAAATATACGTTAAAACGTATTAATTGACAGTTAATACGTGCTATCTAGAACTCTAACACATTAATCAATGAGACAGTATATGATTACTGGTCAGTTAATAACACAGTAAAATGAGATATTCTAGTTCAATAACTACAGGTACGTGGGTAAGCATGCAGGTAAATTAAGAAAGAGAAGATGGGCTGCTGACCTCACTAGGGCCTGAACAGCGTGAGATGAGACGGTAGGTGATGAAGCCATGACAGCTAACGGCTAAAAATAAACAAGAATCATTCAATCATAGCCTGCATAGAAAACATACAAGTTCATCGACCTCATGCCTCCCCTTCTCGCCTCACTACCAACCTCACTACCAACCTTCCTTTCTCTTCCACTCTCCTCCTGTCTCACTACCTCTCCGCCACCTACTACTACCTTCCTCTCTCCTGCTGCCTCCCCCTCCATCTCTCCCTCCCTCAGATGCTACATTGGACCAGAACTTTCTAATAAATGAAAAGACCATCAAGCCACCACAATTCTGAGCCACAGTAACATAAACTATATTACAATGCTGAGGGCGGTGTCAGTATGGATTAGAGACTGGTTAGGAAGTGTATGGCTGACCCAGTGACATTCCACTCGGCCCTGGATACTAACCTCGGAGCAGAGAACCAGCTCCCATAGGAGCTGAACGTGAGACAGGATTGGCTGGAAGACTGAGTACAGGCTCACTTCGTGTACAGTAGGCATCATGTGATGGACAATGTTGGCTGCCTGTGTGGGCGAGGACTGAAATATCACTGCACTGCGCAATATTAGATTAGAGTATAGATCGTAGCTTTACCACGATTCAGCTCACCTGAGGCTCGGAGCGTGGGGATAGGTAGGCGCCCGTCAGCTTGTCAGAGCAGCTAGGAACTCTGGCTTGTATGACAGTGCCCATCAATGGTAAACTGAGTTCCTCTCCAGGCTGCGGGGCGGGCCACTGGTCTATGTCATGACACGCTACGCAGAGAGGTGAACATGATTGCAGATGGTTAGTCCAACTCAAAAGCCAATATGTGCCATATCACTATCAGATGGCTATAGTCACCAATGTAGGCTCACCGGCTTCCAATCCAGGCTCACCATTCTCAAAGAACTCGGGAGCTATGATATCCACAATCTTGTTAAACAAGCACACAAAAGGAAGTTTTGATAGCACCACGACTGACTGCAAAAAAACGCAAGTACCCTACTAGAACTAAGAACACCAGCATTTGAAAGTAAAAGAGACATTTTCAAGAACACTTGACTGTCAAGAAGCATGAATAAGCACCTTTTGGAAGTAACCCCTTCTTATTGACCTGTCTTTCATTTGCCTGAAGTAGACATAGCCAAAATAGTGTCCCCTCTCCACCTGCAAGACAATCACAGCCAATGAATGACTTTGATAAGCTGTGTACCAGACTAGCAGCAGGTCTGGTTTGCATACCTGAAGAGCGGTGGCAGCATGAGTATTGTAGGACTGGAGAAAGTCTGACTCGACAGACCTCGACTTAAGACATTGTCTGATACGAAAGTGATAGCACGTGTCACCCATACATCCTGTAACACGAAGCCACTGTGAACATACAGCAATGGATCAAATATCAATTTAAACTTATGATACTTAAACAAAATGAGAAATAACAAAAGCATCTGCACCTCCGATGGTTTCTACAGCATTGGTGATACTTGACAAATTTACCCGTATTTGTCAACCTGTCAAGCTGAAAGTACTGGAGACTCAGTTTTTCTGAACTTTGAGAAGACATAGCTTAAAACCCCCTCTACCCATACAGCTAAGATTCTGTCATATTTGAGCTCAGCCCACAAGAGCTAACCAACAAACCACAGGAAACATTAAGAAACCAATAATAACAAATTTAGCCTTAAATTTTGGCACCTAAAATACTAAAGAGCTGTGGGAAATACCAGAGATTAGACACGTAAGAATCCACCTGCTATGATAAAGCTAAAATTGAGGTGTGTATATGCATTATGGTAATTACGACAGTTCTCATTCACAACCAGCAATTTTAATGAGGCATAGATTAACAGACACACAGCTTACCTGAGTTAGAATCTGGGAACGCCAAGTAGCAAACATTTGATCTCTACAAAAAGCAGCATAACAACAACATCACATTATCCTAGCAATCCATAGAAGAATACACTTCATAGTTCTTCACTAAATCGCATCAATGAATCATATCAAGGCTTCCACCTACTCAGATTATCTGCACAGACCCAGATTTTCTGGACGGACTCAGATTATCTGCACAGACCCAGATTTTCTGGACGGACTCAGCTTTTCTGCACAGACCCAGATTTTCTGGACGGACTCAGATGACCAGAGTAAAATAATGTGATACTTATCAAGCTAGGGATTGCGCAGCTGGAATAGCTGGATATTTGCTGAATCATGGGAATGATAGGAAACCTTCAGTCTCAAACCAGTAATTTCATTCCATATATGGTAGTATCAAAGTTAGATAAATTTACGCTGTCATGTTCCTATGCTTAATTACATTCCACACATGGAAATACATGAGCTCCAGTGCTGGGTATAGAGATCTAGTTTGAAATACATGAGCTCCAGTGCTGGGTATAGAGATCTAGTTTGAAATACATGAGCTCCAGTGCTGGGTATAGAGATCTAGTTTGAAATATTTCATGAGGAGCGAGTAAACTCAAATTTTTACATCGGTTCGTTGAGGACCCTGCAGTTGTAATACAATTGGCCCACACATGCAGAAGATTTGTAGGCCTACAGGACAGCAGAGATACAGTGTATCAATCTCGGGCCGAGTGCAGTGCAACTTTGGTAGTTGTGTCGTGTCATACACAGATGGCATTCATGATACGGTAGTGATCGATATAGTAAGAAACATAGGTCTTACCTCAGTTTCTGACAGTGTCACGTGTCTCGGATAGATCATCTGTCAATAAAGTAAATTATAAATGTCATCATTGTCCAGAGCAGGCACGAGTTGTACGTACAGGGCATGAGCTATTTATGTAGTAGTTTTGGTAAAAAGCATTCCAATACACGATAACCTTGTGGTAAAAGACTAGTGAAGCGATTTGTATGCCTTACCTCAAGAGCTTGGCCCACCTCCAAGTCAAAAGTAACAATGCAGATACAGTGAATCCAGTTGGAAAACCTATCCCAGGGAAGCACAGATGCCGTTTCATCTCCATGATCGCTGGTGATCGATTCTTCTATGCTTTCCTCTAATGGTATTCGGCTGAGACGGGAATCCATGTCGCAGTGTAGCGTGAATTGTTACATTATTTCTGTTTAGAGAAGGCTGGCACTGAACTAGGGGTCTTATGCATGGAGTTTACCATTTTTGACCTATATATTTTTGACGAATTACGTTCCATCAGCATAGTCACATGATTTTAGCATGGCCGCTGGACCCGATCGGTTTCAAAGTCAGCATGTTACCGAAGAATGTGAAAAGGGTGTCGCCTCACCCATCATATCTTCGTACATCAGTGGTATGGTCAATTCAAGAGACTTAAAGGAGATCGTGGATTCACAAGTCAGCACGTATGTCATGTTTCTGCCACTCATCGCCCTTTTTGTGATAGTTACAGGTGAGGTGTACGTTGACTTCCTACGTTTTTTCTCCAGGCTTGAACGATTTGAGAAGACAAACGAAACTCTGTCAAGAATCAATGCTCTATCCGAGGTCCGGTATGATGCTCTGCAGACAGACTTCAGGAAACACATCAGTCTACTTGTGGATATGAAGGCAAATCTCGATAGCATCTTTAAAAGGATAAGGTTAGATTTCATTTTATACTAAAAAAGGCAGTATTAGATATGGACTCGTTGAATACATTTGTGAATAATGCATATTCATTCATATGGCCACGCCTGCTCATTTCAGAGTGCTAAAGAGATCTATACAATCAAAGTACCCAGAAGCATATGAGGGTAAGACTGAGTACTCTCTCATACAATCCCTAGTAAATTCTGTTAGACTGAAATGTGTTGTCAATTGCCAATGCTAAGCTGTAGTGTTTAATAGATGAACATAGTTTTTGATTGTAAAATGTGTGCTGTATATACATCAGGGACACCAAGCTAGCCTGTGTTCCGTCAAAATTGTCCCCAAAATAAGAACGTAGCACCTATGGCATTTAGACTATTGAAAATTTTGAACCTCTATCCTTCATATCTTCAAATCACACTCTATTTTGTTGACTCTCATAGTAGGCCACATTGTTGTGATTTTAGCTTGTGAAGTTGTCTATGTGCCACCTAATGATGAAGAAAATGCTGAAGATGACCATCCTAAATCAAAGGGAGAAGACAACTCTTGATGGTAGGAGTTTCCGCTTTCAATAACAGTGATCTCTGGGACAGTATTTGGTCACCACTCAGTGCTATCAAACAGAATATGGAATTCTTCTGTTCCAACGTTATTGATCAAAAATTTTGAGCATCTTATTTATTTCAGATTTCATAACCAATTTGATTGGATGTAATATTACAATATATACAAAATTTTTAGACAACTTGGTATTTGGTACATGTACAATGTTATAGACAACATTAGATTATGATCTCCTCCTCATCTCTGCCATCTTGGCGCTGACGCCACGGAGTGAGTGGATTCGAGAACCTAGCACCGTTCATCATTCCTAGGTTGTTCCTGTATGGCCTACTTGTGGGTAGCGCCAACTTGTCAGCCATTCTCGAGTCTTTCGTAGATTCGTGCAGTTTCCTCGCTTGTTCCACTTGGTTTGCCGCGATGGCTGTGTGTCTTCTTCTCTTGGTTGGCTGTCGGCCACTCGCAGACTTGAGTAACCTGGTCCTTAGTCCTACGAGACTGTCGTCGGTACTGCTACATCCTCTTCCTGAACTCCTATTGGCTGATAGACAGTGTACAGGATGTAACGCATTGGTATAAAACTACCAGCGTACCAAGAATCAGAATCAGATTTGATAGCGACAGAAATGAGTTAGCATTTTCTTCAAACTCATCAAGAAATCAAGATGATAGCAATGTAACAATAGTGATACAAAAAATGGGAAGACAACTCCTATACTGTAAAAGTGGAATCATTAGCGGTAGAAATAGGGATCGGCAACCGGGTGACAATTCTTGTGAAATCAATTAGCCCCGGTAAGCTGGCTTCCTATTGGGCCTACTGCCTCAACCGCTCAGCTAGTCACGCGCCCTTGTTTTGCTGCCAGTGAGACAACCCAGAAGGGCAGCCAGTGCAGCTAGAGTTGTCTGGGAGAGCTAGCCACCATGATGTACTGTAGGTTGCCACTGGATCAGTACATTTCACAGAGAATCATGGTTTTTTTTCAGGCCTATGGTGATCTACAGTTATGAACTGAGTTCGACAGACGCTCTATAGATATGTTGTATCTGTATATGATGTAAGGCATGATTTAGTTAGCTTACTTCATGAACTTGTTGTACATTTCTGTTATAATGGGGGAATGGAGGATAGCCTAGCTATAGTATGATGAGGGACATGATTTGTGAATGCTGATACACCCTCAGTAGGATATGTGATATGAACATCATTGTAATAAGTGTGAGCACACTGTACGTCTACTCATCTATCCACTGCCGTACTGGCAGTCAGCATTGGGCTAAGCTAGGCAAACAAGCAGCTCACTACAATACAGCTGGAGAGTTGCGGTTTCTGTCAGACTGCGCTGTTAACTGGCTGCCAACCAGTGATTGACAAACATGTGTGCGAGCCGAGCGCTAAAATTTGAAGTTTTCCTAGTTGCCAGTAGGGGTGACTTATAGTTTTCCTTGATTTTCACCTATTCTCATTGGTCAGAACTAGTTGAAACTTATATCATCATTCGTCACTTCTGTTGGACTACAAGATGAGAGGAGTTTCATTACGACCCGGTAAACAGAACCGGAGGTATGGTTATATTAGTGGGAGCAAAGGGCTAGTGACTGAGCAGGCTGAGCTGATGGCCATTAGTTGTAAGCTCGATGCTGATTGGCTGCTTTTATACGTTTATAGTTGAGCCCCCTCAAATGAGCATAATAGCGAGAAAAAATCTTAGCGTTTGTGGATGCAGTCCATTCTAAACATAGAGTAGAAATACCTCCCGAAAGGAAAAAGTCAACATCTATGAAGTCACGAACATGCCTACAATCATCAAGGAGTTTTCTATTAACTATGAAATGACAACTCCAAAAAGTTGTCATGGTGTGACAACTCCGATGGAAACGTAGTTGTATTTATCACTGACGATTTCCTTAAAATCGCTATATTCGCTAAATATTTTTCCACGTTTACAGTATGAGGTATAATGGGCATATTTTCTATAGCGCAATCTAATGATAGCGGTTGGTTGCTGTTTCCGCCATGGTTAGACCGTCACTATCAAATCCAGTTCAACAGTATCACAGCTATGAACTCACCATGCTGTTCTGGCCCTATCGGCTGCTTGTCATCCGTAGCCTCAGCTCTTATCAACTTGCTTGACTGCGGCTCCAGTTTCTCATCTAACTTGATCTAAACAAGTTGAGAACTCAGGTTAAGAATCCTGTTGTCAATGTATTTTTATTTCCGACCATCAATTATTCACTCACTTGGTTCTCCACTTGACTCCTCTGGACAGCGGTTTTACAACTTACACTCCCAGTGTTCCTGCCATCGCCATCCGCAATCCTTGAGGTTTTTTCTTGATCACTCGGCCCATCTTTCTCCGCGGACGGACTCTCGTTGCTGTCTTTATACTGCTTGCTCAGGTCCTCCAGACTCTATAATACAGCTGAGATTCATGGTCCCAGTTGATGCAAAAGATAGGATTTGTCTCCCCCTTGTTGGACGGTTACCCCGGTTGTCTGAGTGGTACTGTCGGAAAGCCTGTGGCTCTTCACTGATGATTCGGTGTTGCCAGTTTTCTTGTTTAATTCTCCTGCTGATTGGATAGATTCCGTGTCCCCCAAACCACTCTCGCTCGCGTCATTTCCTGGGCTACGATGGAGAAGAAACATGTTTACTGTTTACTGTTAGACACGAATGTGCTGCATGGTAGCTGGATTTCGAATTCAAGTTCCTTTCAGTGTTTGTTTCTCAACATCAGCCCAACGTGTTCGCAACTATGGCTTCAGAACATGTATTTGAAAAATCTATTACAAGTGCAGCCACCATTGGAATCATATAGCAATCGAGCTCTGAGAAGACAACTCCCGTCTCTTCCATCCACAGACAGTACCATATGAAATATATCGCTTTCCAGGGTGTAGTGCTAATAAAATCTATCAATATAAGCTGCAGGACAAAGAGTATCATAGATTAAATATCACAAACTTACCTGTTTAAACTGTCCTCTAACGGCCGTTTCATGAACTGGAGCATGTGGAGATAATCGCTGTGATGGTGACTGTGTGGCATATCTGTGGCAGCAGGCAGCTGGTCATGGTGGTTACAGCAGCAGTAGAGTGCGTGATTGGTCGGCCATGTCATCTCTGTTTGTACGTAGGCTCCCAGGCTCGCAGCCAGAGTTGTTAGCCGTGCAGACGCTGATTCCATACCCTTCGATTCAGTTTTTTCTCCATCTGTACAGTCAGTGTTGTTGGTGGTATCGATCGGTGAGATAGATATTTTTTCAGCTATGTTGTCGCTCTTTTTATCTCCCTCCTCATTGCTATTTATTTGTAACCCGTGACTGTCAGCTGAAGGGGCTGTTTGTACAGGTGAACTTACGTCTCTTACTGGGTCACCATCCGATGAAATCTTGTCACTTGACTCAACATTCTCTCCATCATCGAAAATCTGTGATGTTATTGTACCTGGCTTTGTATCAGTATCTATTTGATTGCTCTGTTCCTTCTCTGCTGAACTGAGAGCAGTTTTTGAATGTTCTGCTGGTGTATCTACGCTGTGTAAATCACTGGAACCACGGTCGTTTAGGTACCGGTTTGTCGGATACGCTGACACCGGCATTGGCGATGGTAGATCGCTCACTGAGATGGTTTCGTCATTTTCTGCACTCTCCTGCACCGTCTCCAGACTTAGCTGTCGGAAGTCAGTGCTGAAGCAACGCGGAACCGTCTGGTTGTTGCCATTAGTTGACCTTCGTGCCTGCGCGTTCGTCGTCGACGCCAGATTTGAGATGGCTCTACTCTTGTTTGCCTGTTTGATTATTCGTTTTAGAACTCCGTTCTTTGGTTTGTCATGCTCTAGAGCAGTGTCCTGTCCATTGCTCTCCTTTGGTAGAGCATGACGCGGCTGAATTGCTTTTGACGTCTGCTGGCCCAGTTTGTGACAGTTGACTATGATATCAGGCATTGAGCTATACTGCGATTTGCCCGATGGTGAAATATCTAGGTATTTGGCAATCAGGGCTTGACCGTTTTGTTTTGAAGTTTCAGTCCTTACAGGACTGTACTGTACTTGAAGGCCATAGGACCTAGGCTTTGGCTCTTGCTTGGCATTCCTTGCCAGAGGTATGGTCCGGTATTTCTCTGGTGTGGACAGTACCTGGCTGTTCTTCACACTCTCAAGTTTGGCTCGCGAAGCATCGTCGCTGTTGGGAAATAACGAGCGCCTCGCCACTGGACTCTGCGCTTTTGGATGCTTGCCTGTGGGAGTTGATGGGCGTGAGATAAACTCCTCGACTTGCCTGACGAAAACATTAGAATGATTTAGAGAAATATCAGTCTTATGAATCGCTCCGTTCCCACGGTTACGGCACTACAATCTTTGATATATGGGACTTTGCGACTATTTTCGTCAGAATCAGGGCCATATAATTGTTGTCGAACATCTGGATTTAGAGTGAAAAACATGAAACGTAATGAAGGTTTAGCTTTGGCGTTGACGTACCACGTGCAGACAGCTGGGTTGAAGGAGAAGAAATCCTGTATGACGTCACAGTAATCAACGGGAATGTAACCGCGTCTGCTGCTGTCCTTGAGGAGCGTAACAAACGCCCAATCATTGATCTCAAACAGGATATAGATCTCCTCCCCCTTGTTGACCTGAATTACAATGTACAGACTTAGTTTTGTCATGAAAAACGGTGATGCCAAGCGCAAATGTACCGTCATTCCTTGTCAGCTGGGGCACGTACGCTCGTGTCTATTCTTGCAAATTTATCACAGTTCATGGTTAGACTCGATAAGCTTGAGCGTCTGCTGCAGATAAGATAGACCAGGACGGTCACTCACCGTGAGCTCAGTCGGCCCTTGGGAATTAAAGTCTGATACTACCGATCCCAGAACGTAAGTCGGGTTTTTTGGAGAAGCCCCCGTCAGCATTCGTTTGATGGAGCCAGGGCTGAGCGTATTGGCTTTACCGTGAGTCATCGCCATCTCTGCCTGGCGCTGCCTTGCAGTCAACTCTCGGCAGTCAAAGTCTCAGCAGCACCAAATGCCTATAGAGATAGTAGTGGAACAAGTACAGCACGTAACAGCGGAAACTACCATAGACTGCAAGCACTGCCGCCGCCAAAGATGTGGTACAGCATACATACGCTAGGCGTGTACAGCATGTAACACAATGAAGCTCCAATCTCAAATGATTGGTGAAGACAGACGTAGTTACTTGTCGCTATCCACTACTGACGTCTAGTTAGATACGGATACTGAAGAAGCAGCAGAATGATGCGCTAGGCAGTAGCTACTACGAAGGCAAAAAATGAAGAACCAGCGTGACAGCATATGTCAAGCCTTCATCTCCGACGCCAGCTGCGGTACAACCCAAGTCTAGTTCAGTCTTGGTGACTGCGTTTAATTCTGCCGCTGTACACTCTGAGTGATTTACTTTGCATCCTTTCTTACGAAGAATTTCAATGAAAAATAACCACTCACAATAAATTTAATTGTTGGACTGATATTAAAAGTTAATTGCTTAGCTAATATAGTCGAGTTCTTTATACCTGACCATGTCGATTGATTGGCTTAGGGAAAAGTTCAATAGCGTAGCTTTATTTGCTGTGAATAACAGCGTCAGTGCTGACTAATACAGTATAGTTAATAACTGATTGTTACTCTGCCAGATCCCACCTGCTTGTCATAATGAATCAATACATTCAAGCAGGAAGGAGAGGGAAGGAGAGGAAGGGAGGAGAAGGGGGAGGGGAGAGGAGGGAGGGGGGGGGGGGGGGGGGGGG
>ERZ1740065.288-NODE-288-length-25830-cov-3.906033_pt1 | contig 25830 bp, 26 predicted proteins | sample MGYA00581738_ERZ1740065 | MGnify/ENA primary metagenome ERZ1740065 (study PRJEB43018, sample SAMN04849749) | marine metagenome | isolation source: floating plastic debris | place: Pacific Ocean | collected 2008-09-01 | study: EMG produced TPA metagenomics assembly...
CCCCCTCGCCCCCCTCCTTTTTTTATTGTATCTTTACTACTTTTTGTTTTTTTTTTATACTGTTTTAACTTTTTTTAATATTTTTTCTTTACACTACGCTCTTCCGATCTCATACCAAAATTCCTTCTGCCCCATTTACTTTGAGTTCATCAATCACCTCCCAAAAAGTATCTTGTTGAATCACAGTATGTACCGAACTCCAACCTTCTTCAGCCAAGGGCAGCACGGTTGGACTGCGCATCCCTGGGAGTAAATCCAAAATGGCGTCTAACTTATCATTGGGGGCGTTGAGCAGAACATATTTGTTATGTCTGGCTTCCAGTACGGACTTTATTCGGAAAAGTAGTTTCTCTAGAATGATACTTCGTTCAGAAGAAATTTTTGGTGAAACAGCCAGTACTGCTTCGCTTTTCAAAATAACTTCTACTTCTTTCAGGTTGTTCTTGAAAAGGGTACTTCCACTAGAAACAATATCGCAAATACCGTCGGCCAAGCCAATGTTTGGAGCAATTTCCACAGAACCATTGATGATGCGTAAATCTGCATTCACCCCTTTTTGGGCAAAGTAATCTTTTACGGTGTTGGGATATGAGGTTGCGATACGTTTTCCTTCAAAATCCTTTACAGAATTATATTCCATGGATTTTGGTACGGCGAGGGATACCCGACATTTTGAAAAGTTCAAGCGCTGCACAATGTCGATGTCTTTTCCCTTTTCAATCAAAACATTCTCCCCAATTACAGCGATGTCTACTACGCCATCTCTTAAATACTGCGGAATATCACCGTTTCGTAGATAAAACACTTCCAAGGGAAAATTACGTGCTGTCGCTTTCAATTGGTCTTTACCGTTGTCGATGGAGACTCCAGCATCCTTTAGGATTTTAAGGGAGTCTTCATTTAAACGCCCACTCTTTTGAACAGCAATTCGAATTTTGGTCATTTGTTTTCAAATAGGTTTGGAAACCCAACGGGTTCAAAAACAAAACCCGTTTGATTTCTCAAACGGGTTAATATATTTTGTGTCAATCACAAGCATACATCTCTACCTCGCTTGAGCGCAAGAGTACAAATGATGATGTGACGTTGTTCTTTTCATTATGATGTAAAATTAGAACATATTTTTTTTATGAAAAACTTTTCTTTAGTTATTTCCCAAAATTAAAGGCAGGCCCGCATCACCAGAACCAACAACAACCACCTTTGAATTGGGTGATTCGGAAAGTTTGAGTGTGGCTTCAATACCCTTATCCTGCAGAATTTTATCCGTTAGGGAAGCACTGAGAATTTTATTGGCGTCTGCTTTACCTTGCGCTTCGATTCTAACTTTTTCAGCCTCCTTCTGGGCCGTTACAAGTTTAAACTCATATTCTAATGACTGTTGCTCTTGTTTAAGTTTACTTTCAATTGCATCCTTTATAGTAGTTGGCAACTTTACATCTTCTACAAGTACTCGCTTCACATTTAAATACTGTCCAGCTAGTTCCTTTTGCACTACATCAAGTATCTCTTGTTCAATTACATCTCGCTTACTTGAATAAAGCTGTTCTGGTGTGTACCTCCCTACCACGCTTCTAGCTGCTGCATTAATGGCTGGGTCAAGTAGTTCAAGAATATATTCCTCTCCTTTGGTTTTAATCAGCAATCCTAAGTTTTTGTATTCCGGTTCAAACCAAATTGTGCCGTTTACTTTTACTTCCAAGCCATTCACTGATAAAACATTCATTTCATCTGAAATTGATTGCTGTCGAACTTTATGAATGAGCATATCGTTCCATGGAGCCACAATATGCCAACCCTCTCCATAAGTTTTGTCGGTCACTACTCCTCCACTAGCTGGCCTAAAGAGAACCCCTCCTTCGCCCGGTCCAACACGTACAATTGATTTTGAAACCAATACAATTAAAATAATTATCCCTACAATGATTGGCAATCCGATTTTTGGTAATCTATCCATTCGTATTCTCGTTTAAATTAATCCGTTATATTTTCTGATGAACCACTCCAAAGCAAGGCATAAAACCATGAGGGCCAACAGAATTTCAAAGTCTATTAAAGATACTATATTTTGTCTGCTTTTTTGAATTGGGGTAAACGCATTGTCTGCACTTAGCAGCGCTATCATCGCGTTGAAATCTTTGGGGTAGAATGACTCCCCACCGGTTTTAGTCGACAGGCGGGTTAATTTTTTGTAATCCGTTGCCTGAACCAACAATTCAGGATTGTTCTTTAGAATTTTGAAAGAACCTGAACGCAGCAAATTTTCACCGACAACGGTGATGGTAAAATCATAAATTCCTTCTTCCAAATCACTTAAATCAGTTTCAAAATAATTCCCTCTCAAAAGCATGGGTGATTTCCTTTCAAAGTTTGAATTTCTTTTTTTGAGAACTATCTGCAATTCAGCATTAGCATCAAAAACAAAGCTTTCATCAAAATAAGATGCGGTAACTTTCAACGCTGTAGTGCCATCAAAAATACGATTGTAGTTCACTTCCAATCGGTCTTTTCGGTCATTGGTACTCAGGTATAAAACAACCTTGCCCACAAAATCATCAAATGCTTGAAAATCTCTATTCAGTCTAAATTCCATTGCTCGCCAACGCCAAATACCTTCTCCAAACAAAATGGCCTCTTTTCGCTCCTCAGCATTCAATAATGAAAGAAGTGGTTTGTTTAAGGTCACCCCTTTTATTTTTTGAAACAGCATTTCTTCATGCGCTACACGCATATCAATTTCTCCCAAACTACTTTTCAAAGGCGGAAACCGTTCTATTGAGAGATTTTCAAAACCAAATGCGGAGAATGAAGCATTAAGACTTGGCAAAACCTCTTCATCTTGGTTGAAATTCTCTTTCTTATATGAACTCTGAAGACGATTCCAAGCGTTCCAATCGGTATTAGGTCCAGTAATGACCCATACACCAGTATTGCTTTTTAAGATGTGTTCGTACACCTTTTTGAAACTGGCATCAGGTTGGTAGAGAATAAAGAGGTCTCCATCATCTAGTTGATTATTCAATTCCCGAGTATTAAAAAGAGTAACCTGACGTTGTTCGTTAGCTTCAATAGCATTCTTTAGCGCGCTGATATCCGGATGCAAAATATTGGATACCAAAAACACATCTGTTTTTTCATCAATCACCTCCAGCGCTACTTCCTTACGATTGTTGTTGATGTTTTTTTCATTCGCCAACGCACCAACTTGCACTACAATGGATTTTAGTCCTACGCTATTTGCACTGATGTTTTGCTTGATAGTATGTGTGGTCTTTCTTGATGAGAATTCAACAACTTCCTGGTAAACCCTTCTTCCATTGAGCATAATGCTTATTGTGGGCTTCACATTACCGTCACCTCGATAGGAAATATTAGCTTCAATGGGAAACTTGTTTTTGAGGAAGGCGTAGCTATTGGTATTCACTTGGCCTACACTCACATCTTCATAAGCAGTTGTATCCCCTACAATTAGGCTGTAAATCGTATTTTGTTCAGGGAACCGAAGATATTCATAGTCCCTTCCCAAAGTGGCATTCCCATCGGTCAGCAATAAAACGTTGGTCTTTCCTTTTAAAAAGGTCTGATTGGTTTGACTCAAGGCATTGGCAATATCCGTGTTGGTTTCTGCAAACGTACTGCTGTCACTTACTTTGACGGTATTCCCAAATCGGTAGTTGAAGATGTTAAACCGATTTTGAAGCGTTTCATTTGAATTTACTTTATCCAAAAATTCCAAAAGGCTTGTAGTGTCTAATACCGTCTGCATGGATTCGGAATCGTCAATCAGTAATACGAGATTGGACTTTTCCACATAGTACTCTCTGTTGACCATTTTAGGGTTAATCAGTAAGAGCAAAGCAGAAAAAAGAACCACAAAACGTAAAAACGCGAGAAGGTAGGGCAAGTAGCCCTTTATCTTTTTTTTATAGAAGTATTGATAAAAAACAATTACTGCAGCCGCAAGTACCGCGAAGAGGATAAGTAGTACTGAACGTACCTCCATACAAATTAAGTTAGCATACCGCCATCTACATTCAACACTTGACCCGTTACATAACCGGAAAGGTCAGAGGCCAAGAACAGACATGCATTCGCGACATCATCTGGGGTTCCACCCCGCTTTAACGGAATACCATCCCTCCAGCCTTGAACGGTCTTTTCGTCCAACTTTTCAGTCATTTCGGTCTCAATAAAACCTGGCGCAATGGCGTTGCACCGAATGTTACGTGAACCCAACTCCAAGGCCACTGACTTGGTAAACCCAATAATACCGGCCTTTGATGCAGCATAGTTGGTCTGTCCGGCATTTCCTTTTACACCAACCACACTACTCATATTAATAATGGAACCATTCCGTTGTTTCAGCATTGTGCGCTGTACGGCTTTCGTCATATTAAACACCGACTTTAAATTGACTTCGATAACTCTATCAAAATCAGCTTCTCCCATCCGCATCAATAAATTGTCTTTAGTAATACCTGCATTGTTAATCAACACGTCAATACTATCAAAATCTTCGAGTACCTGGGCGATTAGTTTTTCGGAGGCTTCAAAACTTGCCGCATTGCTTTGGTAGGCTTTGGCTTTAACACCTTTAGCCTGGAGTTCTTTTTCCAAAGCCAAGGCCGGTGCTTCGCTAGAGCTATATGTGAACGCTACATTAGCACCATGCGATGCAAAAACTTCGGCAATGCCTTTTCCAATACCACGGCTCGCGCCTGTGATGATTACATTTTTATCTTGTAGTAGTTTCATTTGTATTTTCTTGGATGGTTAGTTTTCAAATATAGCGGTTGTTTTTCAAGAGCAACCAAAAAAAATCCCGTCTGAAACGGGATTTGGAAAAATTTTAACGATTGCGTTATGCAAGTACTTCTTTGACTTTTAAGCCGATTTCAGCAGGAGAATCCACCACGTGAATTCCACACTCGCGCATGATACGTTTTTTAGCTTGTGCTGTATCATCACTACCCCCTACGATTGCACCTGCGTGGCCCATAGTTCTTCCGGCTGGCGCAGTTTCACCCGCAATAAAACCAACAATAGGCTTGGTGCTTCCGCTTGCTTTATACCAGTTGGCGGCATCAGCTTCCAATTGTCCCCCGATTTCACCAATCATGACTACACATTCGGTTTCATCATCATTTATCAATAGCTCTACAGCTTTCTTGGTAGTGGTTCCAATGATAGGGTCACCTCCAATTCCAATAGCTGTAGTAATACCAAGACCTTGGCGTACTACTTGGTCAGCAGCTTCATACGTCAATGTTCCTGACTTGGAAACGATTCCTACGTTTCCTTTTTTGAAGACAAAACCAGGCATAATACCCACCTTGGCTTCTTCAGGTGTAATTACCCCAGGGCAATTTGGACCAATCAATGTGCAATCCAAATCCTTGATGTAATCATTGGCTTTAACCATATCAGCAACAGGAATTCCTTCGGTAATGGCAATAATCACTTTAATGCCTGCACTCGCAGCTTCCATAATGGCGTCTGCGGCAAAAGCGGGTGGTACAAAAATGATAGACGTATCGGCACCAGCTTTTTCAACTGCTTCGGCAACGGTATTAAAAACGGGTTTCCCCAAATGTTCTTGCCCTCCTTTTCCAGGAGTCACCCCTCCTACTACATTGGTTCCATACTCAATCATTTGACCGGCATGGAAGGTTCCTTCACTTCCTGTAAATCCTTGAACAATTATTTTTGATTCCTTGTTTACTAAAACACTCATATGTATTAATTAAAGCTGTACAAAAATATGGGTTGACATGAACTTCCGCTAATGAAAGTCAGGAATTCTTTTTCAACTTTTTCAAAAGCTCTGGTATTTGTTTGACACTGGCCATTTGCTTTAGTTTTTCCCTGGCTTCTTCAGCGGGACTTCCAAAATATGTTTTTCCACCAGCCAAAGATTTTGCAATACCGGTTTGTGCCAATACCACTGCTTTTTCTCCAATGGTAATACCACTTGTAACCCCAACTTGCCCCCAAAGGGTGACATGGTCCTCGATAACCACACAACCTGCAATACCGGTATGGGAAGCAATCAAACAATGGTTTCCAATAACCGTATCGTGACCTACTTGTATTTGATTATCTAGTTTGGAGCCAAATTTTATGGTAGTATCCCCGGTTACACCTCGGTCAATGGTACATGAAGCACCAATATCTACATTATCTTCAATGACCACCCTACCGCCTGAAAGCAGTTTATCGTACCCCTCTGGGCGTTTTTTGTAATAAAAGGCATCAGCACCGAGAATCGTTCCTGCATGGATGGTGACATTATTCCCAATCACACAATCATCATAGATGCTCACGTTGGCATGGATGCGGCAATTTTTACCGATGATCACATTATTCCCAACAAACACATTGGGCTGCAGAATAGTTCCCTCTCCTATTTCGGCACTTTGCGCAATACTGTTATTAGCTGACTGAAAGGGTTTGAAATGATTTGTGAGAAAATTAAAATCTCGAAACGGGTCATCCGAGATTAACAAGGATTTACCTTCGGGGCAATCTACCTTTTTATTGATGAGTACGGTAGTCGCCTTTGATGACAGAGCTTTGTCATAGTATTTGGGATGGTCCACAAAAACAATATCACCTTCCTCAACCACATGGATTTCATTCATTCCCAAAACGGGAAAATCGGTATCGCCAACAAACTCCAATTGTAGCAAAGACCCTATTTCAGTTAACGTATATGGTCTTGGAAACTTCATGGCTGTTATTTAGCGCGCTCCATGTAGGCGCCTTTGTCCGTATCCACTTTAATCTTATCTCCTTCGTTGATAAACAATGGAACGTTAATGCGGGCACCTGTTTCAACCGTTGCTGGTTTGGTAGCGTTCGTTGCGGTATTTCCTTTAACCCCGGGCTCGGTATGAGTAACTTCCAAAATAACACTTGCCGGCATCTCTACAGATAAGGGCAAACTATCTTCGGTGTTGAAAATAATCGTTACTACTTCGCCTTCTTTCATCAAGTCTGCAGCATCCAAAGCATCTTTTTGAAGGGAAATTTGGTTATAATCATCGGTGTTCATAAAATGGAAAGTATCCCCTTCACTATACAAGTATTGATACGAACGAGTTTCTACACGAACGTCTTCTATTTTGTGACCCGCGGAAAAGGTATTGTCAATCACCTTGCCCGTGGTAACACTTTTGAGCTTGGTGCGCACGAATGCCGGACCTTTCCCAGGTTTTACGTGAAGGAATTCAACGATTTTATAAATGTCGTGGTTGTATCGAATGCACAACCCTTTTCTGATATCTGAAGTATTTGCCATAAGCTTAGTTTGAACTAAAATAACCTTTCATAATTCCGCGTTGCGAGTCTCTTATGAATTGTAGGATTTCATCTCTCTCAGGAGTAGCTTCCATCTCTGCTTCAATAATGGAGGCGGCTTGGGTGTTGTTGTAATTTTTCTGGTATAAGATGCGATAGATGTTTTGAATTTCCCGAATTTTATCGGAATCAAAACCTCTTCTGCGCAGTCCAACCGAATTGATTCCGACGTACGATAGTGGCTCTCTTGCTGCTTTTACGTAAGGTGGAATATCTTTTCGAACCAAAGAACCACCCGTAACAAAGGCGTGATTGCCTATGGAAACAAACTGATGAACCGCAACCATACCGGCAAGCACAACATTTTGACCTATGGTGACATGCCCAGCCAAAGTGGAATTATTGCTGAAAATACAGCCGTCTCCTACCACACAATCGTGTGCTACATGGCAGTAGGCCATAATCAAGCAATCATTGCCAATGACCGTTTTCATGCGATCGGCCGTACCTTTATTAATGGTGGCACACTCCCGAATGGTAGTGTTGTTTCCGATATGGACTGTCGTCTCTTCTCCTTTATATTTAAGGTCTTGTGGTGTGGCTGAGATGATTGCCCCGGGGAAAATATTGCAATTTTTCCCGATGCGTGCTCCTTCCATAATGGTCACATTGGAACCGATCCAAGTACCCTCTCCAATAGTTACATTGTTATGAATGGTAGTGAACGGTTCTATGACCACGTTCTTGGCAATTTTGGCGCCAGCATGGACGTATGCTAAAGGTTGATTCATGCGTACTTAAATTCCTTTTACTTTAGTAAATTGCGCCATGATTACTGCTTCGGAAACCAATCTGCCGTTGGCGTAGGCTCGAGCCTGCATCTGACAAATACCTCTTCGAATTGGTGAAAGCAAGTCCAATTTAAAAATCAAGGTATCCCCGGGAACAACTTGTTGCTTGTATCGCACATTGTCAATCTTTAAAAGATAGGTGAGATAATTTTCAGGGTCAGGAACTGTGCTCAAAACCAAAATACCGCCTGTCTGTGCCATCGCTTCAATTTGCAAAACTCCTGGCATTACAGGGGCTCCTGGGAAATGTCCCACGAAGAATGGTTCGTTCATGGTAACATTTTTCATCCCGATGACATGCTGGTCTGAAAGCTCTAAGATTTTATCGACCAAGAGGAATGGCGGCCTGTGGGGCAGCATGTCCATAATTTGGTTGATATCCTTTACTGGTTTCGCATGCAAGTCCACATCTGGAACAGAATTCCTGCGTTCTTGCTTGATGATTTTCTGTAATTTTTTAGCGAACTGCGTGTTGACATAGTGCCCTGGTTTGTTGGCAATGACTTTTCCCCGAATTCGGGTACCGGCCAAGGCAAGGTCGCCAATTACATCCAGCAACTTATGCCGTGCGGCTTCATTGGGGTAATGCAGCGTCAAATTGTCCAAGATTCCATTCGGTTTTACCGAAAGCTTTGCCTTTTTAAAGGCCTTTTCAAGCTTTTTCATGGTGGAATCCGAAATCTCCTTATCGACATACACTATAGCATTATTCAAATCTCCACCTTTTATCAACCCATGCTCCAAGAGCATTTCCAGTTCATGCAGAAAACTAAAAGTTCTTGAATCAGCGATTTATGCCTTGAAATCACTCAACTTTTCAAGAGTTGCATTCTGAGTACCCAAATCCTTGGTCCCAAAATCCACCATAGTGGTGACTTGATAGGTATCTGCAGGGATTATGGTTATTTCACTTCCAGTGGTTTCATCTTTATACGAAATCACGTCCTTTACCACATACTCTTCTCGGTCTAATTCTTGGTCTACAATACCCGCTTCTTCCAAAGCTTGGACAAAGAATTTGGAAGAACCATCCATAATGGGAGGTTCAGGAGCGTCAAGCTCAATCAAGACATTGTCGATATCCAATCCGGTAAGGGCCGCAAGCACATGTTCGGAAGTTTGAATCTTAACCCCATTCTTTTCGAGATTGGTACCTCTTTGGGTATTCACTACGTAAGCGGCGTTTGCTTCAATGATAGGCTCACCCTCAAGGTCAACCCTTTTGAATGCAAATCCGTGATTTTCTTTTGCAGGAAGAAACGACATCGTGACGTTTTCTCCGGTATGCAAACCAACTCCTTTTAGCGTAACCTTTTGGTTTATGGTACGTTGCTTAGTGTTTGTCATTTATCGCCGTCAAGCTTTTTTTCAATATTGTTGATTGTGCTAGCTAGTTTTGGGAGGTTTTTGAAGTGTACATACGATTTGTTATAGTCCCCATAGTTCAACGCCGGTGACCCTTGGAGCACCTCGTCGCTTTTCACGTTACGTCCTATTCCAGATTGTGCTTGAATACGCACTCTATCGCCTATGGTGATGTGTCCCACAATACCTACTTGTCCTCCAATCAAGCAGTGTTTTCCTATTTTGGTGGACCCTGCAATGCCTGTCTGAGCAGCAATGGCTGTATGTTCCCCAATTTCAACGTTATGGGCTATTTGTATTTGATTGTCCAATTTAACGCCCTTGCGCAAAATGGTTGAACCTAAGGTAGCACGGTCAATTGTGGTTCCCGCACCTACATCCACATAATCTTCCAATATGACATTTCCTGTCTGCGGAACCTTGCTGTATTCTCCTTTTTCATTTGGCGTAAATCCAAATCCGTCAGCACCGATAATAACACCGCTATGAATAACACATTCCCTTCCAATGATAGAATCTGAATAAATCTTGGCTCCTGCGAAAACCACAACATTATCGGCTATCGTCACATTTTCACCAATGTAAACGTTAGGGTAAATCTTTACGTTGTTCCCGATTTTGACGTTGTCACTTAGGTAAGAAAAAGCGCCCAAATAAAAACCATCTCCATAAGATGCCGTCTCCGAAACAAAACTGGGTTGCTCTACTCCTACTTTATTACTCTTTACTTGATTGTAGTATTCCAACAATTTCGAAAAAGACTTGTAGGCATCTTCTACCTTTATTAAAGTAGTAGACAACTGCTGTTCAGGCACAAAGTCTTTGTTGACAATTGTAATAGATGCTTTTGTGGAGTAAATAAAGGAAGTGTATTTAGGGTTGGCCAGAAAGGTAAGGGAACCCTGCTCCCCTTCTTCAATCTTGGATAGTTTGTGTACGGCAATCTCGGGATTTCCATCAACCTCGCCCTCTAAAATACCAGCAATTTGGGTGGCCGTAAACTTCATTGCTGCAAAAGTAACAAAATTTGTTTAACAGAATTTTGGATAACAGCAGTAGTATTTTGATACACTTTTTGAAAGCGCTTTAGGACCAAAGTGGTCTGATTCATTTACCAAAGAAATGAGCTTCCCACTATTCCTCAAGATAGTAATAGGTTGTACTGCGGGATTATATGCGGTATGCGAAACATGACCTTGGAACATAAGATAATCAGTCTCCTCGTGCGTCAAACCAAAATAGTCAGACACCTTTTGCTTTCGATTAAACAACTTCTCAGCATCGAAAGGTTTATTTTTCATTTTGACGTGTAATAGGCGTCTTTCCAAAAGCATACTACAAAGGATAGAAAGTACCTTGTCTTCAGCAAATTGCCATTGTTTTAGGGCAAACAGGATATCGGTGTCATCCAAAAGGGCGAAGTTTTCCAAATGTTCTTCAGGAAAAGAGATGGCATCAGACTGCAAAAAAAGCGATAATCTTTCTCCGCCCCTGAGTTCGATTCCTGCCAAAAGGAGCGTGTTGGCCCGTTGCATAATTCGAATCAGCATTTGTTCGTCAGCCAAGCTAGTTTTATGAAGATAGACTTGCCAATACATAAAGGTGCGCGCCATCAAAAATTTCTCCACCGCATAAATTCCTTTTTCTTCTACAACAATTTGGTCGTCTTTGACATTAAGCATGCTTATGAGCCGTTCGGAATTGATGTTGCCTTCCGTAACGCCGGAATAAAAACTGTCTCGCTTTAGATAGTCCAAACGGTCCATATCCAGTTGACTAGATACCAACTGATTCATAAAAATCCTGGGGTATTCGCCTTTAAAAATAGCGATAGCCACATCAAGAGCACCGTCAAACTCTGAATTCAAAGCTTCCATAAATTGCAAAGACAGTGCTTCATGCGAAACACCTTCCAATAGGAACCCTTCCAAGGCATGAGAGAAAGGACCGTGTCCCACATCATGCAATAAAATCGCGCACAACAAACCACTTTCTTCTGTTTGCGAAATGGCAACTCCCTTTTGTCGAAGTATGCCAATAGCCTTGGTCATGAGATGCATACTGCCCAGCGCATGATGGAAACGCGTATGGTGTGCACCGGGATAAACCAAATACGACATGCCCATTTGCGAAATACGACGGAGCCTTTGGAAATAGGGGTGTCCTATCAGTTGATAAACAAGTTCGTTTGGGGTTCCAATAAAACCGTAAATTGGATCGTTAAAGAATTGAAGTTTTTTGGCTTCGGTCAAAAAGGACGATTTTAAGCCGTAAAGATAACACTATATGAAAAATATCACCATCCTCTGGGTTGATGATGAAATAGACCTACTAAAGCCTCACATCTTATTTCTTGAAGGGAAAGATTACAATGTTGTAACCTGCCAAAGTGGCCAAGAGGCCTTGGAAGAAATCAAGCAGCGGTTTTTCGATATTGTTTTTTTGGATGAGAACATGCCCGGCATCTCAGGTTTGGAAACCTTAACTGAAATCAAAAAGCATGATGCCTCTATTCCTGTGGTTATGATTACCAAAAGTGAAGAGGAATATATAATGGATGAGGCCATCGGTTCGAAAATTGCCGATTACTTGATTAAACCGGTGAATCCAAACCAGATATTACTTTCCTTAAAGAAAAGCTTGGACAACTCGCGTTTGGTTTCAGAAAAGACTACTTCTAATTATCAGCAAGAGTTCCGAAAAATAGCGATGGATTTAGCCATGGTAGACTCCTATGAGGAGTGGGCTGAATTGTATAAGAAGCTAATCTATTGGGAACTGCAGTTGGAACAAATTGAAGATACCGGAATGTTCGAGATATTGGAATCCCAAAAGATTGAGGCCAATTCCCAGTTCAGCAAGTTTGTGGACAATAACTACCGAAGCTGGTTTCAAGATGATGAGGGACCCATTATGTCCCATACCCTATTCAAAAAGCAAATCAAACCGGAACTAGAAGGTAAAAAGACGTTGTTGGTGGTTATCGATAATTTGAGGTATGACCAGTGGTTGGCTTTTGAAGAAGTGCTGGGCATTCATTATAAGAAGAAAGTAGAGTCCAGTTATTACAGTATTCTTCCCACCGCTACTCAATATACGCGAAACGCCATATTCTCGGGGCTCACCCCATTGGATATGGAGAAAATGTATCCCAACTGGTGGAAGAATGACACCGATGATGGAGGCAAAAATTTGTTTGAAGCTGAGTTCTTGGGTGAACAGCTCAAGCGTTTGGGTTTGAACCTTAAATGGGAATATCATAAAATTAGCAGTCTGCGACAAGGAAAACAACTGGCGCAAAACTTCCGGTCACAAAAGGACAATGACCTAACCGTTTTGGTTTACAATTTTGTGGACATGCTTTCTCATGCCAAAACGGAGATGGAAGTCATTAAGGAATTAGCATCCAACGACAAGGCCTACCGATCACTGACTTTAAGTTGGTTCAAGAATTCACCATTATTGGAAATCGTACAACAAGCCCAGAATCTGGGGATGCAACTGATTCTTACCACCGACCATGGCACCATTAATGTAAAACACCCCTCCAAGGTGATTGGAGATAGGGAAACCAGTTTGAATTTAAGGTATAAAACAGGGCGTAGTCTCACGTATGAGTCAAAAGAAGTGTTGTCTACTAAAAATCCTCAGGAAATTCATTTACCGAACATCAACTTAAGCAGTAGTTTCATTTTTGCCAAAAACGATTTGTTCTTTGCCTATCCAAATAACTACAACCATTATGTTGGCTACTATCGAAATACCTATCAACATGGTGGTGTATCTTTGGAGGAAATGATTGTTCCCTTTGTGGTTTTAGAGCCGAAATGAGCACTTTAAAAAAGTTTACGCTTTCTGAGATTGATACGGTAGCCCAAGAAGTATTGGAAACTGTACACGAAAAAGTCTTGTGTTTTTCTGGAGAAATGGGCGCTGGCAAGACGACCTTTATTAAAGCGCTGGTAAAACATCTTGGCGGAGAAGACCCGGGAAATAGTCCTACCTTCGGCTTGGTCAATCAATACAACTACTCATCAGGAAAAATTCTCGGCTACCACTTTGATTTCTATCGTATCGAAAATGAAGAAGAGGTTTTTGATATGGGGTTCGAAGAATATTTGAATTCAGATCATTGGCTGTTTATTGAATGGCCTCAGTTAGTAGAGACGTTCCTTCCCGCTTCAGTTGCGCGAATAACACTACGTTTTATCGATGAAAAGACACGGGCAATCGAGATAAATAGTCATTAAACCCCAAGCTTCTTACCTTCTCATCGAGAACTAGAAAATGAAAGTACTTCCGATAAACGGTCGTCTTTTCACGTTGAAATGCATATTTTATCGATGAAATGTAGGACGGCATTGAATTATTTCCTACTTTCGCTTTTGAATGAATTCATTTTAATAACCGAAAACTCTTTTACGATGAACACTAAAAAAGTTTTTTTTGGCTTATTTGCTATAGCTTTTTTAGCTATGGTAGCTGCTTCAACTAACGTAGTTGATTTAGAGAAGAGTCAGACAACTAGTATCGAGAAAAAAGGTTTGAAAAAACTATAGATTACAGGTTGTTCAGTTTAAAATCCCTTTGAAAGAAGGGATTTTTTTTATGCAATATTTCTCTGTTTTTGCAGTTAACAGTGTAATGAGGAATAAATCATCTATCAGGAAACGGTTTATTATTGAGGGAGTAATATCTTTTTTGATTGCAATTACCCCAATATTGTTTTATAGTTATAAGTACATTCCTGCAGATGCTGCTACCTGGGATTTCTTGTTTTTTACCTTTTCAGACAATGGTTTCGATACTGTTAGCTCATCCTTCTATTATTACTTTAGTAAAGTAGTCCCTCTATTACTGCTTGTTATATGGTTTGTTACCTCAAAACACTGGTGGTATCATGCTATCTTGATTCCTATTGCTATGTATGGATTTCAACTTTTCAATGTAATTACTTATGACTCAAGTAAAATTGATGAGAATGAAATCTTATATATCATTGCAGTGACTATGGTAATAGTGCCTGTGGTTTATTTTATTCGTATCAAATTGGTAGACAAGCACGTCCATGGTATCGACTTGGATGCCATGGATACCGAACTTCAAATTCTCAAGGAAAAAGAGGAACTCCGCAAAGAGCGCGAAAAACTAGAACAACGCAAAGAATCCCTTTCCAAAAAAGCTTAGATTTGTAAGTATACCGAACCGTTAGCTTACAATCTGCCCTATGGCACAGCCTTCTTCACCCTTTAGTAAACAACAACTTTTACCACAGGAAGAAACTTTAGAAATCCTTAAGCAAAAAGGAGAACTTTTTATAGGCCTTCCTAAAGAAAACCAATATCAGGAGAAAAGGATTTGCCTTACACCGGATGCGGTTAATGCAATTACGGCCCACGGACACCGTGTTCTTATCGAGTCTGGAGCCGGAGACGGCGCCAACTTTTCTGATAAAGACTATTCTGATGCAGGGGCTGAGATTACAAGAGATACCAAAAAAGTATTTTCATGCCCTTTGATTTTAAAAGTAGAGCCTCCTACCCTATCAGAGCTCGAATTTTTGAATCAGCAAACCATCGTTATCTCCGCATTGCTAATCACAACCCAAGCTACGGACTACTTCGCAGCCATGGCCAAAAAAAGATTGACCGCTATCGCCTTTGAATATATCCGAGATGAAGATGGAAAGTATCCCGCTGTTCGGTCGCTAAGTGAAATCGCAGGTATTTCTTCCATATTGATTGCTTCTGAATTAATGGCGATGACGAATAAGGGCAACGGGCTCATGTTTGGAAACATTAGCGGTGTTCCACCTGTTGAAGTAGTCATTATTGGAGCGGGTACCGTTGGAGAGTTTGCCGCTCGTTCCGCAATGGGCCTCGGTGCTAACATCAAGGTTTTTGACAATTCAATTACAAAACTTAGAAACATTCAAACTAATCTGAATCGAACAATTTACACCTCTACGGTTCAACCCAAAAATTTGTTGAAAGCACTCAAACGTTGTGATGTGGCTATTGGGGCAACCCGTGGAAAAGACCGTTCTCCCATTGTGGTATCCGATACTATGGTGGAGCATATGAAAAAAGGTGCCGTAATTATTGATGTTAGTATTGATATGGGAGGTTGTTTTGAGACCACAGAAGTAACCAATCACGATGCGCCAACCTTTGAAAAGTATGGTGTTATTCATTATGGAGTTCCTAACATTCCGTCGCGGTACCCAAGAACATCTTCGATTTCTATCAGTAATATTTTTACTCCCTATTTGCTCAAAATCGGAGAAGATGGTGGTTTGGAACATTCTCTACGCTTTGACAAAGGATTGCGTAACGGCTTATATATGTATCACGGTATTTTGACCAATAAATCTGTAGGGGATTGGTTTGGCCTATCGTATAGTGATATCAATTTCTTGATTTTTTAGCTGTGGGGTTTTTACGAAGATTGGGCTGGTATCTTTTTGGACTCTCCTTAGGCATTATCATATTGGTATTTATTCTTAAAAAGAAGTCAGAAGACAGTCCCATTTCGTTTTGTTATCTCCCGAATTGCCGTGTTTTAAAAGATATGCGTAGCAAAACCATGGTATTTGGAGAAAGCCTCGATGCAAAGTACAAAGACACCTTATTCGTACAAACATTTCTAATGGATGGAAATATTGACTTTGGGAAAAGCAATACCGAGGCGAAACCCTGTAAGAAATACATTGTGGAACATCCAGATGAAAGTTTAGCGGCACATGTCCAAAACTGCGATTCCATTTTGGTTGTTGAACGCGTTGAGAACATACCTTAAAGGATAGTAAGGTGATTTGCTTTCTATCCCAAATCCAACTTTCTTCTTTTCTTCTCCCTTTCCAACAAAGCCAATTCACGAGAAGTTTGTCCGGCTACCGAAGTATTCTCCTCTGCTCGCCTAATCAATTAGGGCTTTACATCCTTTACAGGGCCGTAGGGCACATATTTGGCGGCATTGAAGCCGGCAGCGGACAAGTTATACGTAATATGGTCGCTCATCCCAAACAGTTGCCCAAACCATATCGCATCGGAATCTGCAGTAAACCCATGGGCAATCATTTTTTCGCTTAGGCGCAAACAACTTTCTTCATTGTGTGTCCCTGCAAAAATGGACATGGTTTCCAAATGTTGCATCATGAAATCAACCGCAGCGTTATAATTATCATCGGTAGCTTGCTTTGATTCGCAAATCGGACTACGGTATCCGTTGGATTTGGCGCGGTCATTTTCTTTCTCCATGTAGGCGCCGCGAACCACTTTTAAGCCCACCTTAAATTTTTCCAAGGCGGCGGTTTCATATATTTTTTTAACATATTCCAATCGGTCCCAACGGTACATTTGGGCTGTATTGTAGATATAAGCCTTTTCCTTGTTGTATTTGCGCATCATATCCAAGGCTACTGCATCGGCAGCATCTTGCATCCAACTTTCTTCAGCATCAATCAATAAACCGACTTGCAAATCATGTGCACGCTTACAAACGCTATCATAACGAACCAATACCCGCTCCCATTCGGCTATTTCTTCTTCATTAAGCGCTGCCTTTTCCCCTACTTTTTGAAAAAGGTCCAAACGTCCAAAAGCGGTTGGTTTGAATACAGCAAAAGGTATAGCATCTTTCTCCTTCACAAAATCCAACACCTCTAGCGTTTTATTCATAGCGAAATCAAACTGCTCCTCCACTTCTTTTCCCTCTACCGAATAATCCAAAAAGGAGTGCACTCTTTTTTCAAACATTTTGTCAATCACGGGCAAACAATCTTCTTCATGGGTACCCCCACAAAAATGGTCAAAAACTGTAGCCCGAATCAACCCCTCAACGGGAAGGTGTGCCTTTATGGCAAAGTTGGTTACTGCTGTGCCAATCCGCACCAAAGGTTCATTGGCAATAAGCCGAAAAAGAAAATAAGCTCTTTCCAATTCTGAATCCGATTTGAGTTCGAAAGCAGTTGCAGTATTCTCAAAATTTACGTTCATTTTTGCTAATCCATTAACAAATCAAATATAAGTAGGGTTCAGATAAGTTTATCGATAAAATAGTTTTTATTTAGTGGTCAGATTTGGGTTATGGAATCAATTCTATCCGGTACTTACGAAGTGCATATGGCTGATTTGGCAAACGCTGCCCTACAACAGCATTTGAATACGCGCGATTACTCCAAGGTTTTTGTTTTGGTAGATGAAAATACAGAGCTGTTAAGCCTTCCGAAAATAATGCCGATTTTCGAGCCTTTTGTCAGCGCAGTTTTAACCATTTCCTCTGGCGAAGAAAACAAAAATATTGCGAGCTGTTTACGTTTATGGGAAGCGCTCTCCCAAAAAGGAGCCGACCGTAAAAGTCTATTGATAAGCCTCGGTGGTGGGGTCTTGACGGATATGGGCGGATTTATAGCTTCTACCTTTAAAAGGGGAATTGATTTCATCAATATTCCTTCTACCCTCCTTGCTATGGTAGACGCTTCTATCGGTGGTAAAACTGGAGTGGATTTGGGTTCGCTTAAGAATCAAATAGGTGTTATCAATCAGCCTCAAATGGTTTTGGTGTTACCAGAACTGCTAGATACTTTAGAAGAAAGACAATTAGTAAGCGGGTACGCGGAAATGCTGAAACACGGGCTTATTCGAAACTTCCATCGCCATTAAAAACGAAGTGGTTCTGCAAGACCCGACAGAACAGAACCTACGAAAAATCTTGAATTTCGGGCATACCTTAGGCCATGCCATTGAGTCGTATTGCCTGGACAATCCCAAAAAGGAAACACTTCTGCATGGCGAAGCCATTGCAGTGGGAATGATTTTGGAGGCATTTCTAAGTCACGAACTCAAAGGGTTATCCAAGGTGGCGGTAAATGAAATCAAAGCTACCTTTTTGAAACATTTTCCAAAAGTTGGGTTTGGTCCAGAGGATATTGAAATCATCATTGATTTAATGAAGTACGATAAGAAGAATTCCCATGGTGATGTCAACTTTGTACTGCTACAAAGCATCGGCGAAGCGGTGATCGATGTTCGTGTACCAGAGGATTTGATACCCAAAGCTTTCGCTTACTACAATGAATAAGGAGTTGATATACTAGTTCCTTTAGTTTGACAACTCTTTGCAAAAACCGTTTTTAAAATTTGATAGATTAGGTGACGTAATAAGCACCTAACATGAAACGGATTCTAATCGACTACAAAAAACTTGATCATAGCGTTGCAGCGCTTCTTATTGACCTTTATCCTTATGGCTACGGCGATGAGGATATCATTACCTTGAAAAAACCCAATGGCGAAATTGTCGAAGCGGTTGAGGTAAAGACAGAAGACACGGTTTACCTGGTCAAAATCAGTAAAAGCTTATCCAATTTCATTACCAATTTTGAGGAAAACATCGAAAAAGAACTGGACAAGAACATTCCTGAAGAAAGTACGTTGACTGAAAACGAAAACGACCCAGAAGCTGACCAAGAACTACTCGCTTAGTCGCTACCTAATTTCACTAATTTGGATAACCGAAGTCGGTTTATCTAAAGTTCGTTGAAAATGGTGTGCATCAATCGTTTTTTGTCGTTGATGCTCTCTTCCAAAGAAATCATGGTTTCTGTTCTGCTTATACCATCGATATCATCAATCTTGAAGATGATATTCTTCGCATGTGTGGTGTCTCTTGCGCGAATTTTACAAAAGATATTGAACTTGCCTGTGGTGATATGCGCTACGGTTACATAAGGTATTTGATTCAAACGCTCCAAAACGAACTTGGTTTGGTGTGTTTTTTCCAGAAAAATACCCACATATGCGATAAAGGAGTATCCCAATTTTACGTAGTCTAGCGTTAATGAAGAGCCTTTGATGATTCCGGACTCTTCCATCTTTTTTACCCTAACATGAACAGTACCCGCAGATATCAAAAGTTTTTTGGCAATATCCGTAAATGGAGTACGGGTATTGTCAATCAACATATCCAATATCTGGTGGTCAATTTCATCAAGTTTCACTTTGCTCATAATGGTAGTATTTGTAACAAAAATAGTGATTCGGAAAAATTAACGTAATAAAACCGCATTTTTTTTGAAAAAAATGCAAGCTAAGACTCAAATCGGCAAAGTATCAAGTTGTTTGGTCAATGCTTTGAAGAAGGGTTTGTTCTTTTTTAAATCCTCCAAATCAGAAGTTTCAGAACAATCCAGAACCTTGTGTGCGAAATACCCATGGTCTGGTTCCAATTTTTCGCACTTAGGCACAAAATGTATTTTCTTTCGCTTTAATTGTTCCTCATATCGAATTCCAATAACATCGCTATTTTCTAATTTGGTATAAAGCACACTGGGATTCTTCAAAATCATATCGTAGAACAATTTTTCATTTTCTGGAATATCAAAATAGTTTTCCCAAGCCTGGTCTTCCAACTGGTCTTGTGCTATGACGCGAAGTGCTTCCAACATTGCCTCGAAAATGTACTTTCTGGTTTGCTCACGTTCATAGTCCTCAGGAAAATGACCCGCCTCGAACAATATGGTTGGTGTCCCCGCCATTTGCAGTGAATCACCAATGCAATTTTCATTGAATGCATCATCATATCGGCCGACCTGACCAGGAATTTCACTACTTAGTTTATCAGCCATAGCCGAAATCAAAGCCATTGCGATTTTTCGTGTATCGGTAATCGTTCGTGCTTCATCCTCTGAAGGCGATAAAAAGGATACGGTGGCGGGTTTGGGATGCCTTCCTGCACTAAACAAGGTCCTTTGGTCATGCAGATTAAAACAAAAGTCTGGCTTGAATGAATCGTATACGTAACGCAGAACCTCACTTTCAGGCTGAGTCCGTTCCTTAGCGTCTCTATTCAAATCAACGGCATTTGCATTGACCCGAGTATACTTTTTGGCCCCATCAGGATTTACCATCGGCAACACCAAAATTTGACATTGGGAATAGATCTCTTGTGCCAAAGCATTATCCGAAACCAAAAAATGGAACAGGTCTAAAACCGCTTTTGTAGTCGTCGATTCGTTTCCATGCATTTGGGACCATGCCAATATCTTTCGTTCTCCTTCGCCCAAGAAAACACCATAGATATTTTGTCCTTCCACTGATTTCCCAAGGATTGCCCATGAGACTTTGGGATATGCTTCTCGAAAAGAGTCAAGGTCACTTAACGTAATGTAACGACCTTCTACTGTAGGTACTTTATAAGTAGGATAAGGGTGTATCATACCCTAAAAATAAGCGATGCATTATTTACAAGTGTAACATCTTAAAATAAAAATTGATATAATTGTAAACGTATTTTAAAATATAATTCACAGATGTATAATTTAATATATAATTAATTGTATTTCAATATTTTAAATTATATTATTTTATTTAAAACGTTAAAAAAAGATTGGTTTATTCACCTGAAATTCTCGCTCGAATGTATTTTCTAAGCGATGGAATTGTAATTTTACAATTGTGAAGGAAGCTCTGATTCAAAGATTACAAGTTATCATGGAACATCGGGAAATGACCACTTCCGGCTTGGCCGATGCATTGGGTGTCCAGCGGTCTAGCGTATCCCATATCTTGAATGGGCGGAACAAGCCAAGTCTTGATTTTGTCATGAAAGTGGTGAATACTTTCTCAGAGGTAAGCTTGGATTGGTTTCTGAAAGGTCAGAGCGATTTTCCCACCTCCTCTACCCCCTCTTTCCAAAATCCCAAAGTGCAAACCAAAGCAGTTCCAAATCTAAGTTTGAAAAAAGCGAGCACTTTAAATGAGTCGCGACAATTGGTCAAAACGATTCTTTTTTACAATGACGGAAGCATGGAGGTATTTGAGCCCAAAAAATGAATAAAGCTATTTCGTTTAAATCTTAAAGGCTGTACCTTGCATTTATGTTAAAGTATTTTTTAGCCCTATTTGTTTTGTTCTTGCTGGCACAGTGCAGTCCTCCACCAGAAAGAAACTGTGACAATTTTATAACTGGAAAATTTGAGTTCACTACTGAGATTTCTGGAAAAACTATAAAAACTACTTTCGAGCGCTTTGAAAAAATGGAAGTGGAATCTTTCGAAGGGCAACGAGATACCTCAGAAATTCGCTGGATAAATAATTGCGAGTATATTCTCAAAAACAAGAATCCAAAAAGTAAAGCAGAGGAAAAATCAATTCATATTAAAATACTCACCACGACCGATTCTTCATATACCTTTGAGTATGGAGCGGTGGGAGAGTCAAAAAAATTCAGAGGAACCGCATTTCAAATACACTAACCATGTTCGAAATTTTTACTAGTCCCGACGCCTGGATGGCGCTTTTGACCCTAACCTTTTTGGAAATCATTTTGGGGATTGACAACATTATTTTTATTTCCATTGCTGCCGGAAAACTTGAAAAACAAGACCGGAAAAAAGCAACTAACCTAGGATTAGTACTCGCCATGGGGATGCGTATCCTTTTACTCTTTGGAATTACCTGGCTTACCAAAATGAAGAAACCCTTTATGGTTTTGGATTACGACTGGATTACTGGCGGAATAAGTTGGCAAGCTCTGATTCTCTTTGCAGGGGGGCTTTTTCTACTCTACAAAAGTACCAAGGAGATTCATGAAAAAATTGAAGACCGTGGACATGACGAACGCGAAGTAACCAAATCGCGTTCTTCTTCACTGACCAACGCCATTGTTCAAATCACGGGCATTAATATTGTTTTCTCTTTTGACTCCATACTAACGGCTATCGGGATGACCAATGGTATATCCCCCAACCCTACAGATGCATTGGTACTTATGGTAACGGCTGTTGTCATTTCAGTAGTCATCATGATGCTGTTCGCCAATCCAGTTGGCGAGTTTGTGAACCGCCACCCTTCAGTACAAATCTTGGGGCTTTCTTTTTTGATTCTAATCGGGTTCATGCTTATTACCGAAGCGGCGCACCTTTCGCATTTAGTGGTATTTGACAATGAAATCGGGGCTATTCCAAAAGGGTACCTTTACTTCGCCATTACCTTTTCCTTAATGGTAGAGTTCTTTGATTTGCGCATGAAGAAGAACAAAAAGAAAGCTGCCGCCAGCGAAAACTAAATGCTATAATTTCGAATTTAGTTCGGTCTTTGAAAGGCTATTTTTGGGTGCATTTTCTTTTGCTCGGCAAACTGTTCCTGTTGCTGCTTAACAGTAAGTGTACTTCCGTCGTGGCTCCAGCCTGGAGGGCCGAAAACATACATCCACTTATGTGACCATTTTTTGGCCTTTTTGAAATCGTTCCAAATATCCTTGAACTCATGGGTCAAAATCACCACTGGATTATAGGAATTCGGCGAGTGAATGACCCCGTACTTAACATCAATATCGTCATCCAACTCTTTCCAAGTACCGAAAACTTTGTCAAAAATATTCAAGAAGCCTCCATGATTTTTATCCAAATACTCCACATTCTGAGCATGATGTACTTGGTGCATAGTGTGCGTATTGAAAATCTTCTCCAAAAAGCCAAGCTTAGGAACATAAACGGAATGCAATTGAAATTGCCATAAAGCCTCTATACCTAGACACACCACAACCATCTCAGGCGGGAAACCGATGGCGGGCATCCACATGTAAAAAAGTGGTTTGTACAAAATGGTGAACCATCCGTTACGAACAGCGGTCCCCAAATTGAAATTATCGGAAGAATGATGCACGATGTGTGCAGCCCATAATATTCGAATCTCGTGGTTCGCGCGATGGAACCAGTAGTAGGTGAAATCATCTGCAAGTTGGCATAACAACCATATGTACCAGGCGTAGCCAAAAGACTCGTATCCCAAAACATTTTGATGGACTCCATCCACCAAAGGATTGCAAACTGCATAAACTCCCTCAAACAATACTATCGCAAAAATCACTTTGAATAAAGGGCCTATTAGTGCGGAACCGACGCCCATAAAACCACTGGCTGCCAAATCTTTCCAGTTGTACAAATCATGGTCTCCGTGATGATGGCTATAGGCCAGTTCGAATAAAATAAATGCTATGAATACGGGGACGCCGTAAACCAAAGGGTTAGTTAAATCCATAAGGATGAAAAATAGTTAGTGGGTTTGGTGTTTGAACGTAATGTAAGCAGAAAAGTTTCTAAAACAAAGTAGGCTGAGGAGAATCGTCATCGTTTGATTCTATAGAGTTATTGCTGGGCTCTATTGATTCTTCGTCAACAACCTCGAGTTCCTCTACTTTTTTGGACTCTGGCTCTTCATAGGGCAAGGGTTCCAAGGTGCTTAGGTTTTTGACTTTTTCCGAAGTGAGTTGGTTGCCCAAAGCTCGAATACCCTTTACCGAAATAAAACTTTCCAAATCAATGATTTGATTAGGCTTGGCCTCTTTGCCCCTGGGTTTCGAGAATTCTATTTCCACTTGGGGACGCCAGTCGGTTGATACCAATTCCATGTACGATTTTGGATGTTCGCTAATCACCATTTCTTCCTTCCCAGGATTATCTATCAAAAACCGCTTCACGTAGTATCGTTCTTTTTCTCCTTCAAAATGAATTACTGATATGGGCTTTTGGGGATTCCATTTTTCAAGAACCACCAAGTCATCGTTAAAGCGACTCAACAAATCAGGCACTAAGGTTTTTACCTTTCCTTTTTGGTCAATGGTCAACAACCTATCCTCTCCTTTGAAAGCACCCAGTAGTTCTCCCCTACCGTCTACGTTTAAACGGTTGACCACCTCGTCAAACCAAATTTTTCGGGGTTGAAGGGTGGAAACGCCCTTCTCTTTGAGCTCAATACGCTTTACGGAATACTTGGTCACCAAATTTCCTTTGGAACCTCGCCCTTTTATGATGACATCGGCAAAATCCAAATCCCACTTCAATTTTTTGATGCTACCGGATTGTCGTAAATGCACCGTAACGATTTCGGCCTCACCATTTGGATTTGCTGTGAAATACAGAACTTCTGCACTAGCTTTTGGTCCTGCCAGCTCATATATTTTGTCACGGGTTATCGAAGTAACGTTAAAGCGTTTGATGTAACTAGCTCCACCTTTACCCTCTTTGTAAATCATGTTGAAGGTGGTTCGGGAATCTTTTTTCTTGAAAACACCAACATGCAGAATGTTTTTCCCCACAAAAGTTTTCGCGTCCACTTTGGTCACCATCATATGTCCTTTTTTCGTGAACACAATGATGTCGTCTATATCGCTACAATCTGTAACATATTCATCCTTCCGCAGCGAAGTACCTATAAAGCCTTCCTCTCGATTGACGTAAAGTTTCGTGTTTCGAATGACCACTTTGGTGGCTTCAATATCATCAAAGATTCGAATCTCGGACTTTCTTTCGCGGGTTTTGCCGTATTTCTTTTTAAGGTCCTTGTAATACGCTATGGCATAATCTACCAAATGCTCCAAATGGTGTTTGGTTTCGGCAATGCGTTCTTCCAAGGAATCCAAGTATTGCTGAGCCTTGTCCAAATCAAATTTTGAAATTCGTTTGATACGGATTTCGGTCAAGCGAACGATATCTTCTTCCGTTACAGCGCGTTTTAAATGCTTCGTATGGGGTTTGAGTCCCCTATCTATCGCCGCCAGTACACCTTCCCAAGTTTCTTCCTCCTCAATGTCACGATAAATGCGATTTTCTATGAAAATGCGCTCTAACGAAGCAAAATGCCACTGCTCTTCCAGTTCACCCAATTGGATTTCAAGCTCTGACTTGAGTAATTCCACAGTATTTTCTGTAGACCGAACCAGCATCTCTCTGACTCCAATGAATAAGGGTTTGTTATCCTCTATAATGCATCCCAAGGGAGAAATAGATGACTCACAGGCTGTAAAGGCATACAGCGCATCAATGGTTTTATCGGGAGAAATCCCGCTGGGGAGATGCACCAAGATTTCAACCTCTGCCGCGGTATTGTCCTCAATTTTTTTTATTTTGATTTTACCCTTGTCGTTCGCCTTTAGGATGGAATCAATCAAAGAAGAAGTATTGGTGCCAAAAGGAATTTCCTTGATAACCAAAGTATTCTTGTCAACCGTTGAAATGCGGGCCCTCACACGGATTTTTCCTCCACGCATTCCCTCATTGTAGTTGGTGACATCAATAATGCCTGCTGTGGGAAAGTCTGGGAAGAGCTTAAAACGTTGCCCTTTGAGATGCTTAATGGAGGCATCAATCAACTCATTGAAATTATGTGGGAGAATTTTGGTAGAAAGTCCAACCGCGATACCCTCAGCACCTTGTGCTAAAAGTAAAGGAAACTTCACGGGTAGGTTTACGGGTTCTTTTTTACGGCCGTCGTAGGACAACTGCCATTCCGTGATTTTTGGACTATAGACGACA
>ERZ1740065.289-NODE-289-length-25816-cov-4.393036_pt1 | contig 25816 bp, 24 predicted proteins | sample MGYA00581738_ERZ1740065 | MGnify/ENA primary metagenome ERZ1740065 (study PRJEB43018, sample SAMN04849749) | marine metagenome | isolation source: floating plastic debris | place: Pacific Ocean | collected 2008-09-01 | study: EMG produced TPA metagenomics assembly...
TAGGGGCTGAAACCCTTACAGCTCTTGACTTAGGGATTCAATTGATGACAGCCCCCAGCAGCTTTAAATATGACTGTTTATGGGAAAGTCCTATGGGGGATTTTTGATGGTCAGTCTGGCTAGGAAATGGCTGAAAGTTTGATGAGATCTTTGGCGCAAAATTCAATGGGGGGCGATCGCCGGTGATGCTGTGGCTTTTCGTTGAACTAATGCCCATAAGCGGTAAGATTAGTCCCTGACCCAGTAGTTATTAGTTCCAGAGCCAAGGCATAAAAGCACACCATGGCAGATACAATCTTCTTCAATGCCCTACGAGAAGCGACCGACGAAGAAATGGCGCGGGACGAAAATGTCCTAGTCATGGGTGAGGACGTGGGACATTATGGCGGATCCTACAAGGTAACCAAGGGGCTCTACGAAAAATATGGCGAGCTGCGCGTGCTCGACACCCCGATCGCCGAGAACAGCTTTACGGGGATGGCGGTGGGGGCCGCGATGACGGGGCTGCGTCCCATTATTGAAGGCATGAATATGGGCTTTTTACTATTGGCCTTTAACCAGATTGCCAACAATGCCGGAATGCTCCGCTATACCTCCGGCGGCAACTTCAAAATTCCTATGGTGATTCGCGGTCCCGGCGGCGTGGGGCGTCAGTTGGGCGCAGAGCATTCTCAGCGTTTGGAGGCTTATTTCCAAGCGGTGCCCGGTTTAAAAATTGTGGCTTGTTCTACTCCGTACAACGCCAAAGGGTTGCTGAAGGCTGCGATTCGCGATGAAAATCCGGTGCTGTTCTTTGAGCACGTGTTGCTCTACAACCTGCGGGAAGATTTGCCTGAGGATGAGTATTTGTTGCCTTTGGACAAGGCAGAAGTGGTGCGCGAGGGCAGTGATGTGACCATCCTGAGCTATTCCCGCATGCGCCACCACGTCATGGTTGCCGCCAAAACCCTGGAGCAGGAGGGGTACGATCCCGAAGTGATCGACCTGATTTCCCTGAAGCCTATTGATATGGAGGCGATCGCCAAATCAGTGCGCAAAACCCACCGGGTTATCATCGTCGAAGAGTGCATGAAGACCGGCGGCATTGGCGCTGAAGTGATGGCGCTGATTAATGAGCAGCTTTTTGACGAGCTGGACGGTCCGCCGATTCGCCTGGCCTCCCAGGATATTCCCACCCCCTACAATGGCAAGTTAGAGGATTTGACGATCGTGCAGCCACCTACCATTGTAGAAACGGCAAAGAAGCTCATTGCCAATGAGCTTTAGGTTGCAGTTGAAAGGTACAGTGCTCAATTTCTAGAAAGGAACCGCGTTTTTCTATGCAGCGACAACGGTTTATGCTCGGGTTTATTTTGTCCCTGGCGGTCCTATCCATAGCCGTTTTGGCCAATTTACCCCTCAACTTAGGACTTGATCTGCGAGGGGGATCTCAGTTAACCCTCCAGGTGAGCACCACCGAAGAGGTGCCCCAACTGGCACCCGACGATTTAGATGCCGTTCGTCGAGTGATTGAAAATCGCATTACTGGGTTGGGCGTGTCAGAGGCGGTGGTACAAACTGTTGGGGGCACCCAGCTGTCGGTGCAGCTCCCTGGCGTGGACGACCCTGAACAGGCGGAACGGGTCTTGGGTAATACGGCGCGACTAGAGTTTCGTGCCCAAAGTCCCGGCTCGGACCAGCAGTTCCAGGCAGAGTTTGTGGTTTACGAAGATTTGAGGCGACAGCAGGCAACGGCGATCGCCCAGGACGAGACGGAAACCCTAAAAACCGTCAACGCTTCCCTAGAAGAAAGTCGTAAAGCTTTGCTGGGGCTCTTTTCCGAACCGTCCTTGACCGGAAAACAGGTGCGCGACGCCTATGCCCAGCCTGAGGTAGGGGATCAGTGGGCCGTGGTGATTAATTTTGATGGGGAGGGTGCCGACGCCTTTGCCGAGCTAACCAAAGGGTTGGCAGGCACCGGGCGGGGGTTGGGAATTTTCCTCGACGATGCCCTGCTGACGGCTCCACGGGTGGATGTGGAATATGCCCAGCTAGGTATTACCGGCGGTAGCACCCAAATCAGCGGTGGTTTTAATTTGGATTCGTCCCAGGATTTGGCAATTCAGCTAAAAGGCGGGGCGTTGCCGTTGCCGGTGGAGTTGCTGGAAACCCGCACCGTGGGGGCAACTCTGGGTAAAGATAGCGTTCAAGCCAGCATTTACGCCGGGGTGGGCGGCTTGATTTTGGTGCTGATCTTTATGATTTTGTATTACCGACTGCCGGGGGCGATCGCCAATATTGCCCTGGTGATTTATTCGATTATTACCTTTGCCGTTTTTGCCCTGGTGCCCGTTACGTTGACCTTGCCCGGTATCGCTGGATTTATTCTCAGTATCGGGATGGCGGTGGACGCCAACGTGCTGATTTTCGAGCGGACGCGGGAAGAATTACGCAGCGGTAAATCTTTATATCGGTCGGTGGAATCGGGCTTTTTCCGGGCGTTTTCCAGTATTTTAGACGGCAATATCACCACGTTAATTGCCTGTGCCGTACTGTTCTGGTTGGGGACCGGCTTGGTTAAAGGATTTGCCTTGACCTTGGCGATTGGCGTGCTGACCAGTATGTTTACGGCCGTCACCTGTAGCCGTACCCTGTTGCTGGTGGCCCTAACCATTCCTAGCCTACGTAAGCCTGAGCTTTACTGTCCCGATTTGCCGCCGATGGAAAAACGGCGATCGCGCCCCGCCAAACGAAGCCCCCCAGCCCCTAACGATTAGCTAACTAACACCCATGTTCAAATTGCAGGTTACGAAACGCAGCAAGCTGTGGTGGTCCATTTCCGCTGGGCTACTCCTCGCCAGTTTCGTGGCCATGGGCATTTGCTTTAGCCAGTTTGGTGCGCCCCTGCGGCTGGGGCTAGATTTTCTCGGGGGAACGCGGCTACAGCTTGAGCTAGCCTGTGGCGATGGCAATAATCAGCCGGAGGTGTGTCGCCAGCCCATTGATATTAATGTGGTGCGGGCAGTGCTGGCAGATCGCGACCTGGACGGTTCATCGGTGCAGCTACTGGACCGGAGCTCCCAAGCCCAAGACCGCCATATCGTCGCTATCCGTAGTCAAGATTTATCGGCTGAACAGCGTAGCCAGTTGGTGAGCGCTCTGGAAGAAAAAGTGGGTGAATTTGACCCCGCTGCCACCCAAATCGATACGGTGGGACCGGTGCTGGGACAGCAGATTTTAACCTCGGGGATTTTGGCGATCGCCCTAGCTTTGGCTGGCATCATCGCCTACCTTAGCGTCCGCTTCCAGTTTGACTACGCCATTTTTGCGATCATTGCCCTATTCCACGACGTGCTGATTACGGCGGGTGCCTTCGCCTGGCTGGGCTGGCTAGGTGAAGTGGAAGTGGACACCCTATTTGTGGTGGCGCTGTTGACCATCATTGGTTTTTCCGTCAACGACACCGTTGTGATTTATGACCGGATTCGCGAAACGCTCAGAATTAGAGAAGTGGCATCGGTGGAGGAGGCTGTGGACTTGGCGGTGGACGAAACCTTAACCCGTTCCATCAATACCACCGTCAGTCCCCTATTAGCGGTCGTCGCCATCTTCCTCTTCGGCGTCTCAACCCTGCGTTTCTGCTGCCTGTCGCTAATTATTGGTTTTCTGGCTGGAGCCTATTCCAGCATCTTTGTAGCCAGTACCCTGTTGGCGTGGTGGCGCAAACGGACCGGCTTTGTTCCTCAGGTGGAAAAGGCAGAAGAGGCGATCGCCGAAGGGGAAATGGAGCAAGCCCTCGAGTCCTAAAAAGTCTGGCAGGGACCTATCTCTCCCTAAACTCTACCTGACCTAAACTCTATCTGGATTTGGACTAATCCCAGGAGACAGCAAATGTCTGAAAAGGATTGGAAGTTGGCAATGTTTCCAGCGTTTTTTCAAAGGGCTGTGTGGTATCAAACCCTTTGAAAAAACTGCTACAAAGTCCCTCAGAAAGTGATCTAAAACCAGTGTAAATTTTGAGTGACTTTATAACAAAAGCGCAGTTATTAGCGAGTTCGATTTAAGCCGCTTAAAATGCCTACTCCTAGCACCACTAAAGCGATCGCCCCGTAAACCCCCCGTAAGCATAGCCAGGAATCGCAGACAGTCCTAAACCATTCAAAATAATTAGAATTGCCGTCACTACCAAAGCGACGCCCACCACATAAAGCGCAATTGACGGACCAGTTTTAGAACTACGACGGTAGCGAGTCATGGGACTTCTCCCACTTAAATATAATTTTTTGATCTCTACACAAAAAATCCCATGTTGTTCTTCCCACTTCCCCTGTCTCTAGATCAATTCCCCACTACTTCACTTGAAATAAATGAGCGAATCTTTACGGGTACTTAGTCATTGTGAAGTGATCGCCGTTAAATTACCCCAATCCCTTTTTCATTTTATTTTTTGACGCCCTTTAGGTGTCCTCTTCACTGAGCAACCAGGCGAATAAATCGTGTGATCGTACCCCATTAAATTCCGGGTCAGTTTTTGCTAAATCTCGATAGGTGACCGGGTCAATCTGGATGGCGCGATGGAGGTGTTCGATCGCCAGTTCCACCTTATTTTGAGCCGCAAAGCAACAGGCTTTTCCGTACCACGGTCCCGGCGTATTTTCCGCCAGGCTGATGGCCCGATCAAAGGATGCGATCGCCTCGTCATAATGGTTGAGTTTAGTTAGGGCGGTGCCGCGATTGTTCCAGGCGGCGGGGAAATTGGGCTTGAGTTTTAGGGCGCGATTAAAAGACTCGACGGCGGCCCCGTACCGTTGGATTTTGCCCAGCACCGTGCCCCGGTTGTACCAAAGTCCGTCGTAGTCCGGCTTAAGGCGCAATGCCTGGTCAAAGGATGCGATCGCCCCTCGGTAGCGCCCCAGTCGATCGAGGCAATAGCCGCGATTCACCCAGGCCGCATAAAATTTCGGGTCCGCTTCCAAGGTGCGATCATAGGCGGCGATCGCTTCTTCATAACGCCCCAGTTCATCAAGGGCATTGCCGCGGGCGTACCACAGTTGGGGATCACTATCGTTGGATTGCCCCTGCATTGCCTGCACGGTCACCGCATCTTTCAGCCGGTCCAGCTCCTGGCGCACTTCGCTGTATAAACCCTGGCTGATAGTTTGCTGCTGTTGGCGAAATTGTTGGGTGGCTTCCTTGCGATACTGGGCAACGTCAGCGCTGAGGCGATCGCGCAACTCCTTCTCCAAAGACTCCACCACCGCGTCCGTAGTGTCCTGCACCCAGCGATCGCGGCTGAATTTCATCACTACCACCATTCCAATGGGCAGGGCGATCGCCAACGCTGCCACCGCGTACAGCAGCTTGATGAGTAAATCGACGGTGGTTTCTAGGGTTGTCAAGGAGGTTTCTCGGGAGGATTCTGAGGGGGCGATCGCCGGTGGATTACGTTGGTCCAATGTTTGAGCGGCCGGCGAATCTTGGGCGATGGGGGAGAGTGTTGACAATCCCCCCCAGCCTTCTCCCCGATTCACTGAAAAAAGGGGAGAATTCGCGGCGACAATGACTGTGATGATGACTGAGAAGGCGGTGGGCATTAGGATTTGGGCTTTATGAAGGCGATCGCGTGCCGCCATACAATAGTAGGCTGATCGTACTGATCAATAATGCAAATGCAATCTTGATCTTGCCAGCTTACTTTGCCCAAAATTAAGTCGTCGGTCAGAAGCTTCACTTCCACGTCTTTCTTTTCGCGAATGGCGATTTGCACTTGACGGGAGCTGGGCAAGCCAGTTTGAAATTCAGCCATGGTGTTAAAAGATTAGGAAGGATTAGGAAGGTGGTTATGGGAGACGCGAACGGTAACGGTATCCAGTTTGCCAAATATCATGGCTTGGGCAACGATTTTATTCTGGTGGACAATCGCCAGCAGCCGGAGCTAGCGCTCAGTGCCGAAACTGCTGCCCAATGGTGCGATCGCCATTTTGGCATTGGAGCCGACGGTGTGATCTTTGTGCTGCCGCCTACGGGGGAGACGGACTACACCATGAGGATTATTAACTCCGATGGGTCCGAGCCAGAAATGTGCGGCAACGGCATTCGCTGCTATGCCAAGTTTGTGGCCGCTTTAGAAAATGTGCCCGAAAATTCGGAAAAGCTTTATCGCATTCATACCCTTGCTGGACTGATTCAGCCGATTTTCCGACTCGATGGGCAAGTCACCGTGGATATGGGCGAGCCGATTTTAGATGCGGCGAAAGTGCCGACGACCTTAGCCGCTGCCGGGGAAAAAGCCATTGAAGTTCCCCTTTCCGTGGATGGGGAAACTCGCACCTTTACCACGGTCAGTATGGGAAATCCCCACGCCATCACCTTTGTGGATGATGTGGAGGCGATCGCCCTGGAAACTGTGGGACCGCCCTTGGAAACCAACGCCGTATTCCCCCAAAAAACCAATGTGGAATTTATTCAAGTGTTGGGGCGCGACTCTTTGAAAATGCGGGTGTGGGAACGGGGGGCAGGCATCACCCTCGCCTGTGGAACCGGTGCTTGTGCCTCGTTAGTGGCTGGGGTGTTGACGGAGCGGTGCGATCGCCTTGCCACCGTAATCTTACCTGGGGGACCACTGGATATTGAATGGTCCAGCGCTGACAACCATCTATACATGACGGGTCCTGCTGAGCTGGTATTTATGGGCACCTACCGCTAAAACATCGTGAAATTCCCCAATGTCAGTGTTTCGGATCACTTTCGAGTAACATTTCTGACGTTAACTTTTTAATAATGAATAAAAAGTGCACATAGAAGCGTACGCGCACAAATAACTCTAAATACCATTGTTTTGCTTTTAAGCTGCTTGCAAACGCCTCTTAAAAGCATTTAAACCGTTCCAATTTTTCCAGGAACAATCAGGTTAAAACTATAGAGCCGCCTCGTCCTTAAGCAACAAAATCTATGAGCAGTGGAATTTATCTCGTTCGCGATGATGGTCGTCTTGTTGAAATGGTGGAGCAATCCTACGGGTCTGAAGCCCTATTAGAAGAGCTGTTGGAACTTTATCCCAACCTACTGAACGGCGAACGGGTGGAGCGAGAGGCGCTAGACGAGTGGCTAGTCATTATTCGCCAAGACGGTGGTGGTTTTGAGGATAGCCGCACTGACCTGTGGGCGAACAATCGTATTTTTCTCGATCGCGACGCGGTACCCACCCTGGTAGAAATTGATTGCAGCACGGATCCTCAAATTCGCCAGGGCACCGTGGGGCATTTGCTGACAGCGGCGGCCAGTGTGTCTTTAAATTGGCCGGTGGAGAGCATTTTGACCCAGTTTGAGGCCAATTGTCGGGAGGTGGACCGGGATCCGGAGCAGGTGTTTGAGTCGTTCTTGGGGCATGACCAGGATGAGGAACGTTTTTGGCAGCAGGTGAAAACGAACCTGCAAGCGGGACGAATTCGTTTGGTGTTGGTGTCGGATCAGGTGCCCGACGAGCTGAGTCGGATGATTGAGTTTTTAAATGAGCAGATGGATCCGGCGGAGTTGGTGGCGATTGAAATTAAGCAGTATGCCGGTCAGGGGGAGGACGATGGGTTAAAAACCCTGGTTCCTCGGGCGATCGGACGGACGGCGGAGGCGAATAAGAAGAAGTCGGCGACGAATTTGGAGCGGCGGCGCTGGGATGAGAAGAGCTTCTTCCAGGAGATGGAGGTGCGACAAACGGACAATGAGGTGGACGTGGTGCGGGCGCTGTACAACTGGTGTTGCGATCGCCATGGTTTAGAGGTGCACTGGCGCACGGGGGATACTTATGGCGGTTTTGTGGCGGTATACGTAGAGAGCCGTGGCGCGGGGCACGAGCTGTTTAAAATCGGCATCGACGGCGGCTTTGAGATTATGTCTCAGCACTATGCCCACTGGGAGCCCTTTGATAGTAGTGACGAGTGGGATCGGTTGCGATCGCAGTTTAGTGAAATTGGTTTGGCGCTGCCGGAAAATCGCGATGTGGGGCGATCGCCCAACTTCAGCCTTTCCACCCTGAAAGATCCCACCGCCTTTAATAAAGTGCTCGAAGTTTTCGATTGGGTTATCAACCGCGTTCGCGACTACGAACGTTAATTTGCCACTTGGCATGTTTCAATTTTTCACCGTTAGCGCCTAAATTGAGCGCCTACAGTTCTCTAACTTCATCATCAGGCTGTTCCTCCGTTTTTTTGCGCCGCTGTTTTCTGCAGTTCACTGTTTTCGGTGGATCATTGACCCCATTTCCCCCGCCAATTGGTTGGGCACATAAGCCAACCCAGAAGCGCAATCCTGAGATGCGTAAACAATCACCCTACGCATCAATCCTTCTAAGCATCAGTCATCAAGTTTTGCGCAGCACCCCCGTAAAACCCATATTAAAAGCACACTCACAATTCACTCCCGATTCAGCGGTGTCCTTATGTTCAAATCCACTGCTCAGTCCGTTGCCATGAAAAACTCCCCTGTGGTCACTTCCCAAAAGCGCAAAAATTCCTTCAGCGTGCCGTCCTTTGGCACCCAAGCCATCGACTGGACCAACGCCCCCCTGGAACTGGCCAGCATTCGCAACTGCCCCCATTTTGTGAGCGCGTTGCAAACCCATTTTCCTGGGGCGTTGCCACTGCCGGTTTATATGGAGAAAACGGCTCAGGTTTTGGAGGAATATGGCTTCGAAGACGAAAACACCATGGGGATGATCGCCATTTGCCGTGATGAAATCACTGATCCGCTTTATGAAGCGGTGGTGAAATATTGGGGTAAAACCTTCAACTGCTGTAGCTTGGGGGGCTTTGTGCTGATGGGTAAAACCGGGCTGGCGGCGGCGAAGGGACACACGCCGCTATTCAACGGCTTGCGGCGTTTTACGTTTTACGCCATGCCCCATATTGCGATTTCCCGCTACGGCAAGGTGGGGGAAGTGAGCCGAGAGGGTATTGCCGATGCGTCCCATGCTTGCGGAGCTTTGGAGGCGATCGTGGCGGAGCTGGAAATGGGCAAGCTGATGCTGGAAATGGATATGCAGGATATTGAGCAAACCATTATTCGCCAGAAGATCTTGTCCCAGTTGAAGTATGGCGATCGCCCGGATCTGGTGGCTCTGACCCAGCTCGCCAGCCAAATTATCGCCGCCGACGTGGGCAAGTTGCTCAGCGACCTGGACACGAACGTGTTCCATTACTCGGTGATGACCGGCATTCAGATCCACGGTCCTTTAGAGTCCCAATGGGTTTACCCTCAGGATTTTTATATTGCCGGCAAAACCTTTGGGGACGGGCACGTGGGCATTAACGCCTTTACCTAGGATTGCTAAATCTGAGAGTGCTACATCTAAAATTGCTAAATCTGAGAGTGCTAAATTATCCCCTCTACTTCTGCGAGGGATAAACCCAATGCCTCCGCAATTTGTGCGGGGCTTAATCCCATTTGCGCCAGCTGTGATGCCGCTTCTCGCTGCGATCGCTCGACTTTTTCCATCTGTTCCACGGCGCGATCGCGCTCCTGCTCTGCCACCGCCGCTCGCTCCGTCCCCGTCAGCAACAAATTTCCCTTACTATCCCACCAGCGTAGCCAAAGCTGGTCCTGATTTTGGTAACGCCCTTGCCATAGCCCCAGCTCCACTTCCAAAGGGGCAATGGTGTAATGCCCGCGATCGTTCGGTGCCATGGCTTGGTATGACCCGTCTCGCCAGTGATAAACCTCCAAGGTGCCGGTGCTGACCACAAAAATGCCGTAATAGGGAATGCGCATCACCTGCTCGTAAACCCAAAACTTCCCCGGCCGGCTTCCCTCCGTGCCGTTTGCCACCGCCAAGGGAGTATTGTCCCGCTCTTCTGTCCCGTCGCCTCTGTCCAACTCCAGCGCCACCAACGGCGAAATATGCTCCTGCCACAGCACATAAGATCGACGATAACGACCTTATAATAATGGCGGCACATTGGGCACATAAAACCAGTCTGAGGCTTCGCAGCCTCGTTCCGGCGGATCGGTAATGCGCCAGTAAATGCCGCTATCTTGCCCGATCGCGTATTGCCCATCAGGGTGGCGTTTTTCCAGCACCGCCCCGATAGAATCGGTCAAAATAATACTTTGGGGATGTTCCTGAAAATTTTTCACAACCGTGCCATCGCTCTCCGGCAGTTCCGTGTGGTCAGGTAGCTTGGTGGGAAATGTTACGCCTTGGTACATCGTTTTGGTATCTCTCTTCTCTGAATACCGTTACTGCAATTATAAGATCCCTAAGCTCGCGAAAATTTAAGGGATAGCTTGAAAAACTACCGCTCGTCCAGCCCAGTCTGGCGCCGTGGGGGTGTTATCTACGGGCACTCCCAGCCGTCCCTCAGCTTCCAAGCGAATGGGAGCACTGCCGCGCTCGATTAAATCTTGCCGCACTAGTCGCGATCGCTCCAGCGCCAAAGATTGACCACCACCAGGCTCACCGTTAGGGCTGTAGCCGATGATTTTTAGGCGTATTTGGGGCGATCGCTCCAGCAGCTTAAAAATAGGCGCAAGCTTCACCTGGCGATCAATCGTCACCACATTCGCCGAGCCAATCGCAAAATACAGGCGAGTGCCAATTTTCGGTATCACCGGTTCCAGGTTCGTCACCACCTGGTCCACCCCCGGAATGGCCGCCAACGCTGATCGCACCTCCGTCACCGGCACCACCCCCACATCCCCATTCACCGTCACCTCTCCCTGGGTAGTGTCCCTATCCGGGTCGTAGCGCAGCCGATAAGCGGGCTCCAAATTAACCCCGTCTCGCTGATTAAATAGCTGCACCGTTCGATACACTTCCGCCGCCACCGCCGTTGGATTCGGGGGCACATTCACCGCCCGCACCTGGTTGTCAACGGTAATGCCGTTGTCGATCGCCCCCACCGCCGTCGCCACCCGATGTTCCGCCAACACCCGCAAATTGTCGCTAGGGACCCGACCGCGCATCACCATGCGATCGCCATCCAGTGCCGCCGTAACGTTGTACAGCCCTAGGGTTGGATCTTTCGCCACCGATTCAACCGCCGCTGTTTCTAACTGACTGACTCGATGGTTTTTATAGGCAGAAAAGCCTAGATTTCCCACAATAGCGACTCCAATTCCCCCCAGAAAGCAAGTTACGACAGGAAAAGATTCTTTGTGTTTTAAGTTCTTTTCTTGATCGGGTGAAGCATGTTCAGCGAGACGGCTGAGGTGCGGAGTGATTTCCTCAGGAACCGTACCTGAATCCCCGTCAAATTCAGAGATTTCTTGTCTATAGTTCTGAACTAAATTGCCAAAAATATTACGTAGCTGACGCAAATAAAGCTTAGGAACTTCGCCCGATGCAATCACCGCAATGTAACAGTAACCTGCCACTTCCAACAAAATTCGAGACGCGCCGTATTCAATTTCATTTAATTCTGAACCACCGTCATCAGCAATTACACAGTCAGCGGCAAAACTACGAATTGCGGTCAGCATGCCCGCCAGCATCTCTGACTCTAAAGAATCAGTTTCATCACTTTTTACTTCAGCAATAATCAACCCCGATTCTTTGTGAATTAAAAATACTGCCCGCACCGAAAAGTGGGACGACTCCCGCAAAATTAATTCTGCTTCTGATACCCCCTGCACCCGCGCTCGAATTTTTCGTTTAATGCCTTCAGGACTTAAAGAATCAGAAACTTTTTCATTGATTTCATTAATAACTTCCTGCAAATATTTATTAATGGTCCCGCCAATAATGGGATAAAGGGCATCCACCATTGCATCGCGATCAATTTCGATTTGACGTTGTATCGCCTCGCCCATTTCTGCCGCAATTGCTTCCGCGATCGCCCCATGCTTCAGATCCATTTGCGCTCGAATGGCAGCGGAAATTTCTGGACCTAAAACCCGAGCGAGGGTTTCAGGGGAAGACTCAATTTGGGCTGCAATTGCTGAAGGTAAAGCTAGGGCGATCGCCTCTCCCATTGAATCTAGATCTTCTTTCCCGCGCTCATAAATTAAACGATCAATGATCGGCGCTAAAGCATCACACATTTCATCCCGAGATTCGCGAATTTCCCGGGCAATTAGTTCTACACCAATAGGAACCAATTGATCTAAAAGCTCCTGAGGATCAAACAGCACATGCTCCACCTTATTGAGGCTTCCCTGCATATGCCCCATTTGGCTTTCTAAATGGCTAATACCATTTCCCAGCAGCAAAACTCGGAGCTGTTCAAGGGCATCTTCACTCTCTTCGAGGCTTGGGGGAGCCCCTTGACTAGAAGAGGCTTGAGCAGAACCTGGTGAGTTAGAGGCTTGATCAACAGTACCTAAGTCCTCTTTTATTGCAGAGCTACTATCGGCAGAATCAGGAGTGGACATAAAAAGCGGCCAGGATTGTTGTATAAATCAATCGCTCTAAGCTGAGTCGTGTGCCGATGAATTTCAATGATGTGACTGTCAGACTGTTAACGGCTGAGCTAACCCCAATTTTAAGGTGAACTTTAGTCTGAACTTTTAGTCTGAATTTTAGTCTGAACTTGATTGGTGGTTTAACTAAGCATCCAAAATAACTGGGCTTAGGCTTCAGAAGAATATTTTGACTGTAAGAAGTAGGTGCTCATTCCCCCTTTTCCTTTCACCTCAATTTCTCCCCTTGCCTTAAAAATGTAGTTGCTTTTGAGGCGATTGTAAGTGGTTTCACTCACCTGAATTTTTCCCGGTTGCCCGTGGGACTCCATGCGGCTAGCCACATTAACGGTGTCCCCCCAAAGATCGTAGGCGAATTTTTTTAGTCCGATCACTCCAGCGACGACCGGTCCCGTGTGGATGCCGGTGCGAATCTGGAAAGATTCTTGTTGTTCTTGGTTGAGCTGCCTCAGGGCGTTCTGCATATCTAATGCCATGCTGGCGATCGCCTCCGCATGGTCATCGCGATGTTCCGGTAGTCCACCCACCACCATGTAAGAATCGCCAATGGTTTTGATTTTTTCCAAGCCGTAAAATTCCGTGAGTCGATCAAACCGAGAAAAGATTTGATTCAGCGACCTTACCAGTTCCAACGGCGATAGCTTATCGGCAAGGGCCGTAAAGCCCACAATGTCCGCAAACATGACCGTCACCTCGGGGAAGTCTTCGGCGATCGTCACTCGCCGAGCATCAAACACCGTTTCCAATTCGCTGCTCTTGGTTTGATTAGTATTGCGCAACTGATCGGCAACGGATTCCGGCAAAATATTGAGCAGCAGACGCTCTGTTTCCGCTTGGCTAATGCGCAAAGCCGCCTCGGCTCGCTTGCGCTGAATAAACTGTCCCAGATGACTGCCTAACATGGCGGCCAGAGGCCAGTAGTCTGGCTCGGAAGGGCGCTCAACAATGTCAAAAAACAGCGCCATACCCATGTGGTTCAAGGAGTTGTACAGGGGAAATCCAAAGACAGATTTTGCCCCGGCGGCCGCCGCTTGACTCAGCAGGGAATAGGTCGAATAAGGGGATTTATTGGTGCCACTGCCCGTATCGTCAGCTTTGTGATCACTGAGCCATTGGGGCAGGTCGTCTATCCATACGGGCTTTTCTTTAAGGCGAAGGTGGGCAACGCTAGTGTCTGAATCAGCCCCCCAATTGGGTCTAGTGCTGCTTAAGAAATTGGCAAAGGTTTTAAGGCTTTGACTGCGCTTCCAGGTATGGGTACAGCGCAGAATATCGTTTTCATTTTCCGACGCCAGCCAAAGCTGACCCAATTGCCAATCTAAGGCGCTGCAAACGATTTGCAGAATTTTGGCGATCGCCTGGTCCATGTCCGCTTCGGTAGTAAAGGTGCGCACGGCGCTATATTGCACCTGCATCCGCGTTTGCGATCGCTGGCGTTCGGTCACATCCCGAAAAACGTGAATAAATCGTGGCTCGTCCACACGCTTACCCTGAAGCACCGCACAGGAAAAGGACAACGTACGCCGTTGCCCCAACTTGGTACGCCCGGTAACCTCCAGATCACTGACCAGCTCTTCCCCCTGTTCAATTTTGGGATGGATGGCATCGAGTGAAAAATTATCCCCCTCCAGCAAAACGGTAATGGGCTGATGCAGCAATTCCTGGGGATGGTAACCCAGCAAGGTTTTAACGGCGGGATTACAGGTTTCGATAATGCCTTCCTTGTCGGTGACCAACAGCCCGTCCGCCATGGACACAATCACCCGATTGATATACATCTGCGAGGCGGACAGCTGGTCATAAAGCAGTGCCACTTCGTTGGCGCTTTGGGTCAGCCGCTGCTTCATTTTCATATCTTCAGTGACATCGCTGAAGAACAAAATAAAGGGAGCGCGATCATGGCTGTGGTCCGCCAAAATTGTCAGATCAAAATATAAGGACGGCTCCGGTTCAAAGGTCGGTCGAGCAATTCCTTGAAGCTGAAAATGACTAAGCTCGCCACAAATTAAGTCTTCAAAAATCGTCTCTAAACCGATGAGTTCGGGAAAGTGATTATCTAAGGTGCTGGTGGTATTAAAATCCTCTGGAGCCTCTGCAAACTGGCGCACTTCAGGCAACGCTTCGTAAATCTGCCCGCCATGGTTGACCCGCAGGTACGCCATACCTTGGGACATTAAAAAACTCAGCAGGAGTGGGTCCATAGCAGTCATATTTTTCGTAGGCAATATTGTCCGCTGGCAATGGGTGGTCTTACTTCAGCCTATTGTCAACCTTAAGAAATGTGCTGTGATTACACCTAACTTTGCAATGGGCAATCCCCTGTGATCGCCCCATAGATGATACAAACCCTAAGTAAACTATGCCCGAATACATGCCCGAATAATCGGAATGAATGATACGCCCAAACAGACCCGAGCTATGCACGAGTCGTGCGTCCAAAACAAGTCCAATAAGACTCCATATATTCGCCCTATATAACCGGCTGTCGTCAATTCAACTTCAAAAACTCACCTCACCCAGTTTTATCGTCCCCAGCCTGTTTTGTTGACTGGGCTACGGCATTAAGGCTTTCGGAAGAACTGATGAGGTTGATGACGCGCTCTGATGGTGTTAAAGGCACAGGCGGGCTTCTGGTTTTCGCATTCCTGATTTTCTACAGTGCCAATGAATTTATTAGCAATGAATTGTCTGGAGGCTCTTTGGGGACCAGAGTGACTTAAAGTAACTCAAAGTTAGTCACGATGCTTGGGTAACGATATTTTTTTATCCTTCTTGGACTGGTCTTTGTCCGGCAGTTTTACCCGGCAGTTTTTACCCGGCAATTTTTTATCCAGAAGTTTAGTCAAAAGCTGCGACCCTAACGGCGACATTACGAGGGAGATAACCCAGAATCGCCATTAGGGGCAATCTTCGTTAATGTGTGAAGGATCGTGAAGCATGTGGGGCGAACATCGGTAATGGGCAAAGTAACGGACGAAACAACGAATCAGTCTGCTGTTGACAACGTTGGGCAACGGAGTTCTTTCGGAAAATTTATTGCCGTCGGAATCGCCACAGCCGCCGCCTGTATTGCTCCCGCAGCCTACGGGCAAACCCCTACCCCGCCCACCGTTGTACGTAACCCCATTACGGTTTTATCGGATATTCAAGAATCTAATTCGGAAGCAGGCACCGTTACTGCCCGGGGCAATGTGTTTGTGGATTACCCGTCGCGTAACTTGGAAGCGACTTCTGCCCAGGCGCAGTATTTCAGCAACGAGCGTCGCCTGGTGCTGGCGGGGGATGTTTTGGTGCTCCAGGAGGGCAATAGCCTGCGGGCGGAAGTGGTGACTTACTACGTTGACGAAGGACGAATGGTGGCGCTGCCCCAGCCTAATCGTCAAGTGGAATCAATTTATTTAATTCCTGAAGGTCCCGCCCAAGGAGCGGCCCCTGCTCCTATTGACGAGTCTCTTATTAACGGCACGCCCGATGGTGCTCTCATTGCTCCTGCTGACCCTATTGAATCGGTGCCACCCGCCAATGGAATCGATTCTTTCGATCAGAATCAGGGACCGTTTGATTTTGACCAATAGTCATCCCGAGTCATCTTACTTACGATTTCTTTACAAGGCGGTTTATAAGGGTTGCCTGAGGGGTTGGCGTTGGTAAGGATCGGGGCGATCGCTGAAAAGCGGTAAAATCTTAGACTGAAATTTCAAGCTCAATATTGCGCTGGTTTACGACTGCACGAATTACGCCAGCAAACGACACCCAGAGCGCCTAGGGTCTGCCATCAATTCAAAATCAAACTCAATATGGCAAGGGTTTTAGTCCCTAATATTTCTTATTTCAAAGGGTGTGTATTTCCCTCTGTGTAAGGCTTCTGGAGTTTAATTGATGACACCCCCTAGGCAAACTAATGTTATTGAGCTTGCGCCGTGTAGCCCAGGAGCGATCGCCCCTATGTCTTTATTTGATTGGTTTGCAAATCGCCAAAAGGCGGATGCCGCTGCCCCAGAACCCCCAGAGCGGGATATTGCTGACGGGCTTTGGACTAAATGTGAAGCCTGTGGGGTAATGGCTTACACCAAAGATTTAAAGACGAACCAAATGGTTTGTTTAAACTGCGAGCACCATATGCGGGTGTGGAGCGACGATCGCATTGAACAGCTTATTGATGCGGGTACCTGGCAGCCGTTGGATACGGGGGTGGCTCCGGTGGATCCGCTAGGATTTCGTGATCGCAAAGCCTACCGCGATCGCATCAAAGAAGCCCAGGCAAAATCCGGGCTCGTAGATGCGGTGCAAACGGGGCAGGGAGAAATTCATGGCGAGTCCCTGGTGCTGGGGGTGATGGACTTTCGATTTATGGGAGGCAGCATGGGCTCAGTGGTGGGGGAGAAGCTAACCCGCGCCATTGAGCATGCCACCGCTCAAGGCGTTGCGGTGATTATCCTCTGTGCGTCGGGAGGGGCACGAATGCAGGAGGGGATGTTGAGCCTAATGCAAATGGCAAAAATTTCCGGCGCCCTGGAGCGCCATCGGGAGCAGGGGCTGCTGTATATTCCCGTGTTGACCCATCCCACCACCGGCGGCGTTACGGCCAGCTTTGCCATGCTGGGAGATTTGATTTTGGCGGAACCGAAGGCGATGATTGGCTTTGCGGGACGGCGGGTCATTGAGCAAACCCTACGGGAAAAGCTGCCGGACAATTTCCAAACCGCTGAATATTTGTTGGCCAACGGTTTTGTGGATGCGATCGTGCCCCGAACTCAGCTGAAGAAAACTTTAAGCCAGCTTATTAACATGCACCATCACCCATTTTCACCGGCGGCGGCTAGTCGCTCCATGGGCAATAACGGCGCTGCCAGTGATGGGGCTTGGGAGGGCGATCGCCCCCAGCCTGTGAACGAGTCTTTAAATGGCTCAGCGCCCCTGTCCTAATGCCATTCCCTGGGCATTTTAAAAGTCGGATTATTGGAGGTCGGATCATTAAAGGTCGGATTATTAAAAGCCAGATTAATAGGGGCGGATTAGCAGATTAATAGGAGCGGATTAATAGGGGTAACATTGACGGCTGATTTTTTATGAGGTTCAGCCCTTTGAAGTCTGAGAGAATGGGGCGATTGTTGAGAGATTGTTAATGAACCTATCCATATGAAACGCCTTTAGGCGATCGCGATGTAAAATTATTCCTGGTTTCGCCAGTATAATGTTAACTTCTGTGTCACATAAGATTCTATGTCAGGGCAAGCTGGCAAACAGCGACAGAATCTAGCGGCACGATTCAATGACTTTTCTGGCTTAAATTGCCTGACCGACACCAGAGACCTACGTTCTAGAGATATCCATGCTGAGAAAGTGCATTCTGTTCGCCATAACTGCAGTTTTCCTTGTTTTTCAAACTGCTGTGGACGCCGCCCACGCCATTAACGTGGATCCTGAGCTGCGCACCGTCAACCTTGATGAAAGCGGCGAGGTGGTGACTTTGAGTATGGAGCAGGTGGCGATCGGCAAACGAGTCTTTAACGACACCTGTGCCCAGTGCCATGCGGGTGGCGTCACCAAAACCAGCCCTGATTTGGATTTGTCCCCCGAGTCTCTAGCCGGCGCAATTCCTGCCCGTGATAATATTGCCAGCTTGGTGGATTACATGAAGAACCCCACCACCTACGATGGCGAAATCGAAATTTATGAATTTCACCCCAGTACCCGCAGCTCTGACATTTATCCGGAAATGCGTAATCTAACGGACGAAGAGCTTTACGCCGTTGCTGGTCACGTTCTAAGCCAACCGAAGATTATCGGTCCTCGCTGGGGAGGTGGTAAGACCAAGTATTCCACCTAATTCTCGAGCTGATTTAGTAACGACTAAGCTGATTTAGTAACGACTAAACAGTGGTAGCTAGGGCGTGTTATCAATTAAGCTCTGGAAGCCTTACGCAGCGGTGAGTACGCGCCCTTTTGAATAAGAATTTTAAGGGCTGAAACTCTTGCAGCTACTGAGCTTGAAATTTAATTGATGACAACCCCTAAATATGAGCAAGTCAGTGGCTTTTGAACATATAAACTGACAGCAAAGAAGGCTCTTCCAATATGGAGAGCCTTCCTTTGTTTTTTAGATCACCTTATGGTTTAAAGCCCCGTAGAGTGCTCCTTGGTAAGTCAATGGTTTAGGTAATAACAGTGGGCTTATCGCGACCGGTTAGGGGCTTGATTTGAGCAATTTCATCGGCAATCTGAATCAATTCGCCCAGTGCCTCCTGGGTTTCAATACCGTGCTTTGCCGTATCAGCTTCGTAGCTTTCCAAATAAACCCGCAAGGTGGCTCCCTGGGTGCCGGTGCCTGAAAGGCGGAACACAACGCGGGAACCGTCCGTAAAGCCAATGCGAATGCCTTGCTTTTGGCTGACGCTGTTGTCCACGGGGTCCGTGTAGCTAAAGTCGTCAGCATAGTCAACGGTGTAGCTGCCGAAGGCTTCGCCCTTGATGCTAGCGACCTTGTCCCGCAGGTTGACCATTAGGGTGTTGGCGCGATCGCTCTCCACCCCTTCGTAATCGTGGCGAGAATAGTAATTGCGCCCGTAAGTTGCCCAGTGCTCCTGGACGATATCGGCGACAGACTGTTTACGCACCGCCAAAATATTGAGCCAGAACAACACCGCCCACAACCCATCCTTTTCGCGCACGTGGTTAGAGCCGGTCCCAAAGCTTTCCTCGCCGCACAGGGTCGCCTTGTTTGCATCCAACAGATTGCCGAAAAATTTCCAGCCGGTGGGGGTTTCGTAGCTGTTGATATTGAGCTTCGCCGCAACACGGTCAACGGCGGCGCTGGTGGGCATGGAGCGAGCGACCCCGGTAATGCCATTTTTATAGCCGGGAACTAGGGTGGCATTGGCAGCCAGTACCGCTAGGCTATCGCTGGGGGTGACGAAGAAGTTGGAGCCAAGGATCATGTTGCGATCGCCATCCCCATCGGAAGCGGCCCCAAAATCTGGGGGGGTATCGCCAAACAAAATCTCCACCAAATCGTGAGCATAAACCAAGTTGGGATCCGGGTGACCACCCCCAAAATCTTCCAGAGGCACGCCATTTTTTACGGTGCCAGTGGGTGCGCCCAGTAAACCTTCAAAAATTTTTGAAGCGTAGGGACCGGTGACCGCATGCATCGAGTCCACTGCCAGGGAAAAACCAGATGCAATATATTCCCGAATCGCGCCAAAATCAAAGAGAGACTGCATCAGCTCCGCGTAGGCCGCCACAGAATCAACCACCTCAACGGTCATCTCACCCAAGGACACAGTGCCCAACTGGTCCAAATCCATATCTGCCGCCTCCAGCATTTGGTAAGCGTCAATGGTTTGGGTGCGATCGTAAATGGCGTTGGTAATTTTCTCGGGAGCCGGTCCGCCGTTGTCAATGTTGTATTTCACCCCAAAATCCCCTTCGGGACCGCCGGGGTTATGGCTGGCGGACAGGATGATGCCTCCCAGGGCTTGATTTTGGCGGATCAGATTCGAAGCGGCGGGGGTAGAAAGAATGCCCCCTTGACCAACGAGCACTTTGCCAAAGCCGTTAGCCGCTGCCATTTTTAAAATGATTTGAATGGCTTCACGGTTATAGTAGCGACCGTCGCCGCCTACGACTAAGGTTGTGCCCTGATGCCCTCCAAGGCTGTCGAAGATAGATTGGATAAAGTTTTCGAGGTAATTACGCTGTTGGAAAACGGGAACCTGCTTGCGGAGCCCGGATGTGCCTGGCTTTTGGTCAAGGTAGGGTTGGGTTGCAACCGTATGGATATTCATAACAGCGTCTCTAAAAGGTGCTCTCTTGGTAACTGGATATGGTGGTTAGATCGGGGTAAGCCTAGATTGAAGTAGACCAAGGCGATCTGAGTGCGAATTGAATTTAGGGGGGATATGTTGACCCAGGTTTAATGGCTAGGGTGCGTCATCAATTCGACTCCAGAAGCCTTAAACAGGGGGAAGTATACGCCCTTTAAAATAAAAAATATTAGGGGCTGAAACCCTCGTATCTATTGAGCTTGAGATTTAATTGATGACAGCTCCTAAATTCATTGGTTGCAATAACGCAACCAACAGGTACGCCCCAGCATATCAAGGCGTGGCAATGTTGACGTTAAGCCTGATACGGGGACAAATTGCGGTTTGGGCAGTGGGTTTAAGGTGCCGTTTAGGGCAGATTATGATTGACCGTTCGAGATAGGGGCTTTTGGGCGATTTTGAGCGATTTTATCCGTCCTTCGCCCTATGTCGTTAGCACTTTATAAGTGCCCAGTAAGTTTGGAACGCTTAGTAAGTCTGGACCGTCTGTGAATTCTTTTTAAGAGGGTGGCGAATAAGATAGTGGCGATCGCGTGATCCCTAGGCGATGATGGGAAAGCTACGGTTATGGGCGATTAGATAGTTAGTTAATCATCGCTATTGGGTATCGCTTTGAGGTGAGAATGGCTTCACGGGTAAATACACGGGCAGAATTACGACAGTGTTACCGCAAGTTGGGATTGCCGGTGGGGGCATCGTTGGCGGAGGTGAAGGCTGCGTATCGAAAGCTAGCGCGGCAGTATCACCCGGATGCTAATCGTGGCGGTGGGTCGGCCCAGTCCCAGAGTCAAACTCAGGAGCAGTTTATCCAGGTGACGGCAGCCTATCGAATGCTGATGGAGCATGGGCATCAGATTACGGGGGAGTGCGATCGCCGCACTCGCACTACTCGCCGCAGTGCCCCGCCCAAGTCTGCGGCTAAAAAGCCCACCACTCAACAATCTCAACCATCCACGGCCCAAACATCTCCATCTAAAGCCCAGCCACGAGTTAATGTACAGTCGCGCCCTACCCAGTCCGTGAAGCGTCAGGGAAAGGTTTCCCCCAACGACGATAGGGTTACTGGGGTTGATCCCAGTCAGCCGCGTCAGCAGCCGAAAGTGTGGCCAAAGGTCGAATTTAATCCGGAGCTATCCACCTTTGACCAGGAGCTGAAGGAGAAAACCTACAAGCGTTTAAAGGCGTTGCTAGCCTCTCGACGATTTCCCAGCGCGATCGCTATGAGCGAGGCCCTAGCCAGTCGTATTTCCCAGGATCCCGAAGCGAAACAGTGGTTAGCTATTAGCTATCACCGCTGGGGGCGAGAGTTGATCGACCGCCGTGAACCGGATAAAGCTCGAATTTTCCTCAAGAAAGCTTTGCATACGGATCCCCACAACCGTGAACTGTGGGTGGCGATCGACCATGAGTTTCAGCGCATTGAACGGGGCTGAATTTAAGGAGATGGTAATCGCAAAAACGGGCGATCGCCAGACACTTAACTATTAGCCTACTTCTTTGTCAGAAGATTAGGTTGATTCCAAAAAATGTAGCCCAAAGCTAGTACCTGAAGCGGAATTAACAAGATAAATCCCTTGGCAAAAAAGGGAATTTCAGTATTAGCGATTGACCCTAAAACAAGCCCTCCAGCAATAACCAAAGATGCTAACTTGAGTTGTTTTTTAGTCTTCATTATCGTCTTAAAATCCTCCACATCATCTGCTAAGACTGAATCATCGTTAAAGGGCTTTGGCTCCTGTTTCCAGAAATCTCCAAAAAACGCTATTTCCCAACAGGGAAGGCACTCCTATATTGTAAAAAGCTGCCAGTCGAACCGCGTAATAAGTCAGAAATAAGCTAGGAGCAACAATGATTGTTTCACGCTTTACTAGACGCATCCAAAGATTAACTTTGGGCCCCTCGCCCAATGGCTGTCTGCACAGTTTTAAAACGGCGATCGTTCCCCAAAGAAAGGTCAGACCCACGATGGGCAATCCGAACAGATGATACCAAAGAGAAACTACAAGATTTCCTTGGGCTAGTGCTCTAATTGACCGAGTTAGCCCACAGCTTGGAGAAGGAAAACCCAGGAAGGCTTGGATTAAACAGTGGGGAAGCGGTAGATCAGAATCAAAGGCGCTGAATCCCACCATTGCAGCCCCTAACCCACTGGCTAGACCCAGCCCTAAGTAATATTTCCAGTACCCTTTCCTTTGCATAGTACTAAATATAGTTAATCGCCACTGACGCAGGACATGTAGCGCAGTTAGAGCGTGTCACCAATTAAACTCCAGGGGACTGAAACAGTGAGAAGTACGCACCCTTTGAAATAAACGATACTAGGGACTGACACCCTTGCAGCTATTGGGCTCGAGATTTAATTGTGACAGTCCCTAATGCCTTCCCAAGACCTCACTCTATTGGATTCGCCAATACTTTGCCAACAACAAGAGATGGCTAGGTTTTGCTGAAGTCTTCCGCGCTTATTGCAGCCTCTTTTGTTGAAATAGATCGACTGTAAGAAGTCCAAAATTCCGAAACTAAAAGTTGCAAATTTCAAGCAGTTCCCTTCTTGAAGATATGCTTCTAGCCTGCATTTTCAGCAGCCGTATTTAGAACCAGCCGCGCTTGTTATTGATATAGGTGTCGATAAATTCTTGGTCTTCTTTGGTGATATAAAGAATCCCTTCTACCAAACCAATGATGCCCATGATGGGAGCGGCAATACCGCAGGTTAGGATGCTGGCAAGCAACATAATGACTCCTTCTGTGGAGTACCCCAAAATAAATTTGTGGATGCCCAAAGCACCAATAAGAATTCCACAAATTCCCGCCGAAATTTTCTTTTCTGCACCAGGAACGGTCACACTTTTTCTCCTAAAAAATAATATTTCAAAAGGCTTATTGCTTGCCTTTTCCTGTATAAAAAGCGGATAGTCTTGCTGAAGCCAAGATTTTGGACTATTGCCGTAGTCGTGGCTACTTAAAGTCTATCCTCCTTACGACCTTAGGATAGCCTAGGAAATCTACTGGTGCCAGTAATACTATTTTGATGTTTCTATGCAGTAATCAAGGGCGATAAAAATCTAACGATTACCGGAAAAAGAATCATCAACAAAAGGCCCCGCGATCGCAGCCCAATAAGTATAAACACAGTCTTTCAGTAAAGAGGTGTGATTTAGAAATTGGTCAACTGTAATAACCAGCTACCAAGTAGTTTCCAACTAAGAAACAAACATGGAAGGGATATTAGGGATGGTCACCACCCTTCTTCAATAAAGTTTGGCAACGATCCTTTCGATTGTTCAGGAATCTTTGCTAGCAGAAGTGACACTAAATCTACGCTCACTTGCAGCGTAATAATCAAGAGAAAAAAGATTGACCCTGGATTCTCTGGAGCAGGATTAGGAAGTGGCAGATCAAACATTGGCTCTACTAAGCAGCACTTAAAGATGGTAAAAACGTCACAATCGCCGGGAAAATAATGATTAACAAAAGCACCAGCAATTGTAGCCCAATAAAGGGAATAACACCGCGATAGATTTCGCTAGTTTTAATGATTTCTGGGGCGACACCGCGCAAATAAAATAATGCAAATCCGAAAGGTGGCGTTAGGAACGATGTTTGTAAATTAGCACCCATTAAAACGCCGTACCACATCATATCCATACCAAAGGCTTGGGCGGCGGGAGCAAAAATTGGGAGCACAATAAAAGCAATTTCAAAGAAGTCAATGAAGAAGCCCAATATGAAAATTGTGAGCATATTGACTGCGAGAAAACTAAATTGACCGCCAGGAAGATTTTGCAGTAAATTCAACATAAAGTGATCGCCATCCAGCCCTCGAAAAACCAAGCTAAAGGTGGTGGATCCAATTAGGATAAACATCACCATACTGGAAATTCGTAGGGTGGTTTGGCTCGATTCTGTCAGCATCGTTTTGGAGAACTTGCCATTAAAAGCCGCCAGAATAATTGCGCCTAAACTACCGATCGCCCCCGCCTCTGTGGGAGTGGCAATGCCAAAGAAAATGCTGCCCAATACCAAAATAATGAGCAGCAGCGGCGGCACCATAACTCCCAGCACCCGTTTAAATAGCTTTGCCCCGCCAATATTGCGCACTTCTTCTGGCAATGCGGGTGCGGCGTCCGGTTGTAGCCAGGCGATTCCCATAACGTACGCTCCAAAAGCGCCGGTCATCATTAGCCCAGGAATAATCGAACCGATAAACAGCGGTCCCACGGAAATCCCTAGCTGATCCGCCAACACCACCAGCACCACGCTAGGGGGAATAATTTGCCCCAAGGTGCCCGATGCGGCGATCACGCCGGTGGCCAGCGATCGCCGATAGCCGTAGCGCAACATAATCGGCAGGGAAATCAATCCCATGGCTACCACTGTCGCCGCCACAACTCCGGTTGTTGCCGCCAACAGTGCGCCCACTAAAACCACCGCTAGTGCCAGTCCGCCCCGCACCCGCCCGAATAAAATTCCCATCGTTTCCAGCAGCTTTTCCGCAATGCCGGATTTTTCTAAAATTGCGCCGAGAAAAATAAAGTAGGGAATGGCTAGCAGGGTGTAATTTCGCATAATGTCGAAAATTCGCCCCGGCAGCGCTGTCATAAATACCGAGTCGAATTCCCCTAGCAAAATGCCAACCAGCCCAAAGGCGATCGCCACGCCCCCGAGGGAAAACGCAACGGGATAGCCCAAGCTTAAAAACAGTAGCGCCCCCACAAACATCAGTGGTCCTAACCAATCCAAACTGCCTGCTCCGACCACTGCCAAAATGTCCATTATTTCTTCTTTTATTTCTTCTTTAGAATTTTTGCTAAAAATTAAAGGCTACAAAGGTGATGATGGCGTTTAATTGAGTTAGTTCTATTTAGGTTAGTTGAGATTATTGGGGGTGACTTGGGGGCGATCGCCACACTAATCACTAGACTCTTCCCCAATAACCACTAAGCTTTTTACCGCTTCTGAAAATCCCTGGAAAATCAATAGGGCAAAACTAATAATAATAAGTGACTTAATAGGATATCTAGGTAAGCCACCAGCATCGGAAGAACTTTCAAAAACCAGCCAAGAATTTAAAGTCCAATTCCAAGAAAAATAAATCACCAAACAGCTAAAGGGAATCAGAAATAGCACACTCCCTAATAAGTTGGCCCAGGCTTTTTTTCGCTTGGATAATCCCTTATAAATCAAGTCCACTCTGACGTGCTCATTGCGCCTCAGGGTATAGGGTGCACCCAACATAAAAATCAACGCGAACAGATACCATTGCAGCTCTAGAAAAGTATTAGACGTTAAATTCTGCCCGATCGCCCGTCCGATATAGCGCCCCACCACATTCCAAGTACCCACCAGCACCAGCACCACAACCAGCCAAGCTGCCAGTTTCCCCAAGCTTTCCGTAAATCGGTCAATCCATCGAGCTAACCAGCGGGCGCTCTTAAAAATCTTGTTGGCAACAAAGTTGTCCTGCGGCGCAGCGTTACCCATAAAGACGACGAGGAGAAATGGCGGGAAAAGATGGACGTTAAACGAACTGAACTAAGGCGACTGAACTAGGGGCTGTCATCAATTGAATCCCTAAGTCAAGAGCCGTAAGGGTTTCA
>ERZ1740065.290-NODE-290-length-25735-cov-6.153193_pt1 | contig 25735 bp, 27 predicted proteins | sample MGYA00581738_ERZ1740065 | MGnify/ENA primary metagenome ERZ1740065 (study PRJEB43018, sample SAMN04849749) | marine metagenome | isolation source: floating plastic debris | place: Pacific Ocean | collected 2008-09-01 | study: EMG produced TPA metagenomics assembly...
CCCCGGGGTACATCTCAGGGCACGTAATCGGCCAGCGTCTTCCCGGGTTCATCGACAAAGAGTTCGGGAAGCGCCTCTGCCGTCTGGATCAGATCGACGCGGAACACGCGGAAGTCATCGCGCAGCTCGCACCACGAGGTGAGCGTCCAGATCCGCCCCCAGTACTCCATATGCAGCGGGCGGATCGTGCGCGTGGTCACCCGCGCGTCTTTCGACGTGTAGGTCAGGCACAGCTTCTGTTTCGCCCGGATCGCCGCGCGCAGCGTGGGCAAATGGGCAAAGCCGCGGGCCGCGTCCGCAAAGGGATAGACCGCAAATTTCCACTGATCCGCATCGGCGATGGTCTTGGTGGGCAGCACCGCATCGACCTTGTCGGCCAGGCTCAGCGCGGCGGCTTTCAGATCGGGATCGGCGGCTTCGGCCACGATGGCCATGCCGAGGTTCAGCGCCTCCAGCTCTGCGACCGTCAGGTTCAGGGGCGGCAGGCTGATCGCTTCGGTGATCATGTAGCCGACGCCGCGTTCGCCTTCGACCGGTACGCCAGAGGCGACCAGCGTATCCATGTCGCGGTAGATCGTGCGGGTCGAAACCTCGAGCCGCGCGGCAATGTCCTGCGCGCGGTGCAGTTTGCCGTCGCGCAGGATCTGGATGATGTCGAACAGGCGATCAGTGCGGCGCATGATCCTCCGGTGGCAGATAGAGCGAGATGGCTGCATGCTGCATGGACATATCCGTCGGCTCGATCATTTCCATGAAGGGTCCGGCTTCGGGGCGTGCGAACATCGCCTCTGCGGCCGCCAGTGCCGCATCCTTGGAGGACCAGGTGATGAATTCGGTCCAGACCCCGTCATCCCCTGCGCTGAGCGTGCGCGAGACCATCGCGCCGGTGCCGCGCAGGAACGGGGTCATGGCCTCCGCGGCCTTGATGAACTCCGCCGGATCGCAACCGTCCTTGAGGCGGAAAGTGACGATTTCGGCAATGGTGGGAGCGGTCATGGTTTTGTCCTTCATGTTAAGTGTGACCCGCTCGTCATAGTAAGTCACAACTGACATAAACCTGTCAGTTGAGATTTGCGAGCTGTAATTTTTTGCACTTTTCACCCTGCTCAAAGCCTGTTTGACGGCTTTCAGGCTTCTGCGCCCGTCCGCGCACGCGTATTGCTGGGGCAGACAGGCCTCGGATGCGGGGCGAGACCTTATGGGAGATCAATCATGTTGAACAATATCGGCCTGCCCGGCCTTTTGCTGATCGCGGTGGTCGTGCTGGTGCTCTTTGGGCGCGGCAAGATTTCCAGCCTGATGGGTGAAGTCGGCAAGGGCATCACGTCCTTCAAGAAGGGCATCAACGAAGGCCAGGACGAAATCGCCAAGGCCGAGGAGGCCAAGGACGTCACGCCCGAGTCAGAGAAAGACTAGGTCTGATCCATGTTCGATATTGGCTGGACGGAGCTGCTGGTTATCGGCATCGTCGCGCTGATTGTTGTGGGCCCGAAGGACCTGCCGGTGCTGTTCCGAAAGCTGGGGCAGGCCGTGGGCAAGGCAAAGGGCATGGCGCGCGAGTTCAGCCGGGCAATGAATGATGCCGCTGATGAGACCGGCATGAAGGACGTGGCCAAGGGTTTGAAGACGGCGACGAACCCGATCAATTCTGCGATGGATGGTGTAAAGACTGCTGCTGCCGATCTGGGCAAGTTCGATCCCGATAGCGAAACCGGCAAGCTGGCGGCGGAGCGGGCGGAGAATGCCAAGAAGATACAGGCCGCCACGGCACGCGCCGCTGCGGACCGCAAGATGAAAGAGGCGCAGGAGGCGGTAGCGGCAGCCGAAAAGCTCGAGGCCGCCCGGGACGCCGAACCGCCCACAAAGAGTGAAACATGCGCGCATCCGACGATATCGACGACAGCGCCGCCCCGCTGATCGAACACCTGGCAGAACTGCGCACGCGGCTGATCCGCTCGGTGATCGCCTTTCTGATCGGCATTGTGCTGGCCTTCACGGTGGCGGAGCCGATCCTGCAGTTCCTGCTGGGGCCGATCGAGGAGACGCTGCGCGAATTGGGCGATCCGTCGCCCACCATGCAATATACCTCGCCGCAGGAATACCTCTTCACCCTGTTTCGCATTTCGATGGTCTTCGGCTTTGCGCTGGCCTTTCCAGTGATCGGCGTGCAGCTTTGGCGCTTTGTGGCGCCCGGCCTTTACCGGACCGAGAAGAACGCCTTTCTGCCCTTCCTGATCGCATCCCCGGTCATGTTCCTTCTGGGCGCGTCCTTTGCGCATTTCGTCGTCACACCGCTGGCCATGGCGTTTTTCCTCGGGTTTGCCGACGTGCCGTCCATCATCGCGGACCTCATGGGCTCGATCACGGGCGTCGACGAAGTCGCGGCGAGCGCCGGGGCGGCGCAAGAAGGTATCCGCATCACCTTTTTTGGAAAGGTGAACGAATCCCTTGATATCACGCTGAAATTCATCATGGCCTTTGGGCTTTGTTTTCAGCTGCCCGTTCTTTTGACACTGATGGGTAAGGCCGGATTGGTGAGTTCCGAGGGGCTTGGCAACGTCCGGAAATACGCTGTTGTGGCAATTCTGGTGCTCGCGGCGCTTGTCACGCCCCCCGACGTCATCACGCAGGGCATCCTCTTTACCGTTGTCTACGGGCTCTACGAGGTATCGATTTTCCTGGTCAAGCGGGTGGAGACCAAGCGTGAGGCGAAGCTGCGGGAAGAGGGTGTGTGGTTCGAGGATGACGAAGAAGCCGATGACATCGCCGAGGACCAGTTGAAGTGATCGACGATCCGATGGACCGTATCGCGGCAGCGTTGGAGCGTATGGCACCAGCGCCGCAGGACGCCCCGGATTTCGCTGCCGCCGCTGCATTTGTCTGGCAGGTCGCTCCGGACCGTCTGGAGCCGGTGGAAAGGGTGGCGCGCATTGATCTGCCGCTGCTGATCGGGGTTGATCGGGCGCGCGATACCCTGCTGGCCAATACGGAGCAGTTTGCCCGCGGACTGCCTGCGAACAACGCGCTTCTGTGGGGTGCGCGCGGGATGGGAAAATCAAGCTTGGTGAAGTCGATACATGGCGAAGTTCATGCAAAATACGATGGCTTGAGGATCGTTGAACTGCACCGGGAGGATCTGCCCTCTGTCGGCCGTTTGCTGAACCTTCTGCGGGGCGCGCCCTACCGGTTTATCCTGTTCTGTGATGATCTGTCCTTTGGCCATGACGACGCGCATTACAAGAGCCTGAAGGCCGTGCTGGACGGGGGCATCGAAGGGCGGCCCGAAAATGTCGTGCTCTACGCGACGTCGAACCGGCGTCACCTGATGCCGCGCGACATGATCGAAAACGAGCGGGGCAGCGCGATCAACCCTTCCGAAGCGGTGGAGGAAAAGGTCTCGCTGTCAGATCGGTTTGGCCTTTGGCTTGGCTTCCATCCCTGCGATCAGGATCAGTATCTGGAGATGATCCGCGGCTACTGTTCCGCCTATGGAGTCGAGATCGCCGAGGATGACTTGCGGGCGGAAGCGGTGGAGTGGCAGGCGACACGCGGCGCCCGATCCGGGCGCGTCGCCTGGCAGTATTTTACCGACCTCGCGGGCCGCAGGGGCGTATCGCTGACCGATTGACCGGTTGGCGCAAGTGGATGAGCTTGGCCGAACTGTTTACCGCCGGGCCTGCCTGGCAGTCAGTCTGCAAAGTAATGTTGAGTGATTTGCAAACCCCCAAGGCCCGGTTTCCAAGCCGAAATGAGGCCGATACCGTCTGATGTGCTCTGTGGCGGCGATAGGTCATGAGACAAGACATGCCGCTTCGAAGTGCTTCAGGCAGGGGGCAGCTTTGGGTCCATACCGGCTCAGATCCGGGAACAGGGCTTCAATCTCCGCCCGTGCCATGGGATTGACTGTTTGCAGCGTCATGTCCCCGGGATAAAGGCTTTCCGACCAGAGCCCGGCCGTCCGTACGAGGTGGTGCGCGTCGAGCAGGATGTGGCAGTAGGTCACGATACCGCCAGGCCTGCGATAGATCCCGTCATGCCCCAGCAGATCCACGGCCCGCACCAGTACGTCTGACGCGCCATAGAGCAGCTCTGCCCGCCAGTCGTCCAGCAGCAAGGCATGTTGTGGTGACACCACCAGTTCGCAGGCATTGCCCAGGGCACCGGGGGAGATCACGATGGGGGCAAGATCCCCCAGCGCCGGCACGGAAGTGGCGCCGGACCAGCGGAGCGGCTGCGCCCCGGCATCCCGTGTCACAACCATATCGCCGGGGCGAAGGCTCTCCACCGGGCGCGGGCCTGACGGCGTGTCCACAAGCGTTCCCGCCGCGAAACACACGACATTTGCGCCGAGACCCAGATGCGGCGTGCTCGCGTCGTTCTCCACGATGCCGACGACCGTCAGATCCGTGTCAGCAGGCGGCATCCCATCGGGAAAAACCAGAAAATAGCCGTTTTCGGCACCGGCCTGGATGGTATTATCGTTGTTGAGATCGACGTCGATCACAGCCACGCGCCAGCTGTCGGTACCGTCGGTCACCTCAAAGGTATAGTCCCAGATCAGCTGGGTCTGCGTCCCGCCGATGTCGGTTGTCTGTTCCCAAATTCCGCCGATCTGTTCCTGCGCTGAAACCTGTTCGTTGGTCGGATCGCCGTTGAATTGCGTGGCGCCGTCGTTTTCCTCGACCACGAAAACGGTATTGGTGCCGGAATAGCGCCAGACCCCGCTGGGCGCGAAACGATAGTCGATCGCCGCGCCGCCGCTTGTCGATGACTGCGTGCCGAGAATGGCAAAGTTATAGGCGTAAAACACCGCCATGAGCGCCGTCCATGGTTGATCCCTGATGGATTGTTTCTGAATGCGAAACGCGGCACGAGCATGACCCTCTCCCGCGATTTGCGGCGGGAGAGGGGCATTTTATGGGTAATTTCAGTGCTTTGACACTTTTAGATTGATTGTGGCAATGATCCGGTCACTGCAGGTAGGGCATCGGGTCCACGCTGTCGAAGCCTTTGCGCACTTCGAAGTGAACATAGGCATCATTGCCGTCCCGCAGCTTCGCCATCGACTGGCCGCGCGTGACCTTGGTGCCCTTCTTGACCGACACGTCGGTGACATTGGCATAAACAGTGAGTAGTTCCGGATCATGCCGGACAACGATGATCGGGATGCCGTCGGCGCTTTTCGTGATCGCGGCAACGGTGCCGGCATCAGCGGCCTTGACCGGGGATCCGGCGGCGGCCTTGATGTTGATGCCTTCGTTCTTGCCCTTGGCATATTCACGGATGATCGAGCCGGTCACGGGGAACACCATGCGCGCGTTCGAAGAGGTTTTTGTCTGCTCCCCCACATCGACCGGTGGCGGCGCTGCAGCGGCTTGCTGCGGCTTTTCCTCGGGCAGGGGTTTCACCGCACTGGGCGGGGTGGGCGTTGGCGATCCGGCGCCGGGTTTTGTCACCGCCGCTTCTGCAGGGGCGGCCTGCTTGGCCACGGGGATCAGCAGGAACTGCCCCTCGCGGATGGCAAAATCCGACCCCAGCCCGTTCCATTCGGCAAGCGATTTCACCGGCACCTGATACAGGCGCGCAATGGTATAGGCGGTTTCGCCGCGCTCCACCTTGTGGCGGGTGGGCTCTTCGCCGACCTGGGGTGCGGGGGCTGCGGCGGCGGCAGGAGGCAGGGCGGCGGTCTGCACGCCTTGTGCCTCGGGCGCGCGGTTGATGGCGTCACCGGCCAGTGTTCCGATGTCCACATTGCCGGACTGGATCGGGCCGGTTGCTACGGCACCGGTTGCGGGTGAGGGCTCGGCCACGCGGCTGGGTAGGGCGATCACCTCGCCCTGGCGCAGCGGTACATCTGCCTGGATGCCATTGAATCGCGCCAGTTCCGGCGTGCTGACGCCGAGGCGTGTCGCAATGCTCTGGATCGTATCGCCGCGTTCAGCCACGGCCACCTGATAATTCGGATAGGAAATCACGCCGCGATCATCCGGTGCGGGGCGTTCTGCGGTCACCGCGCCGGTTGCGGCATCGGCGGTACTGAACGCGCCGAGCCCTCCGCGCAGGTCAAAGTCAAGCGGTTCGTTGCAGGCGGTGAGCACCACCAGCGCCGTAGCGGTCATCAGTGAAAGGCGCGCGCGGCTGCGCGAAATCTCAAGGGTCATCTGCTTGTCCTCAATAAGGCCATCGGCACGTATCGGTTGGTCCAACACTTATGTGGGACAATATAGCAGCTTATGTGTCCTTTCCCAAGCCTTCCAGAAGCGGCACGAAACGAACCTGCCTCAGTTCCTCGTATTCGATGCCATCGGGTGTTTTCCGCACGACGATCAGATGCTGCACAGCGTCGGATTGGCCGACGGGGACCACCATGATGCCGCCGACCTTCAGCTGCTCCATCAGCGTGCCCGGCGGGTCTTCGGCAGCGGCGGTGACGATGATGCGGTCAAAGGGGGCCTGGTCGGGCAAGCCAAAGCTGCCGTCCCCGGTGATCGCGGTGATGTTGGTGAGGTTCATGTCGTCAAAGAGATCGCGCGCCTCGCGCACCAGCCGGCTGTGCCGGTCGATGGTGTAGACCCGCCGCGCCAGCCTGCTCAGAATGGCCGCCTGGTAGCCGGAGCCGGTACCGACTTCGAGAACCTTGTCGCGCGGGCTGACATGCAGCGCCTGGGTCATCAGCCCCACCACCGACGGCTGGCTGATGGTCTGGCCGCAGGCAATCGGCAGCGGCATGTCCTCATACGCCCGGTTGGAGAATATGCCGCGGATGAACGGGCCGCGATCAATGGTTTCCATCGCGGAGAGCACGCGTTTGTCCGTCACGCCCTTGGATCGGAGCGCGTAGAGAAACTGCATCTTGCGTTCCGCGTCATCGCTCATGTGGCGATGCCCGACAGCTGCTCCATCATGTCGTGGGCGGTGAGATCAGCGCGCATGGGCGTGACGGAGACATAGCCTTCGAGATTGTCGGCGGCGTCGGACCCGGGCGCTGTTGCAATCTGCTGGTTTCCGCCGCGAATCCACAAAAAGCGCCGCCCGGAAGGCGAGGTATGCGGTTCGGTGGAAAAGCCTGTGCCGGGGCGCATGCCTTGGGTGGACAGTCGGATGCCCTTTACGTGTGCCGCAGTCACCGGCGGGAAATTCACGTTGTAAAACAGGCGATAGCCGCCGTTTTCCTCGGGGTTTTTCGCGAGGATACGCCGCACCACATCCGCGCCGTGCCGGGCCGCGGCCTCGAAAGGATCGTCGCTGCGCGCGTTTTCGGGGCCGTAATACTGCGACAGGGCGATGGCGGGCAGCCCCTGCAGAGCGGCTTCCATCGCCCCGCCGATTGTGCCCGAATAGAGCGTGTTTTCAGCAGAGTTGTTGCCCCGGTTCACGCCGGACAGCACCAGGTCGGGCGGTGCGTCCTTCATCACGTCATGCAGGCCAGCCAGCACGCAATCCGCCGGAGAACCTTCTGTCGCGAAGCGCCGGGGCCCGAATTCGCTGATCATCATCGGGTGGGTGTAGCTGATGCAATGCCCCACCCCCGATTGCTCGAAGGCGGGTGCGACGGTCCAGACCTCGCCCGCGTTACCGGCGATTTCCGCAGCGATGGCTTCGAGCACCTTGAGGCCCGGAGCGTTGATACCGTCGTCGTTGGTGATGAGAATGCGCATGGAAAGATCCCTTTGCGCCTTGATAGGCGAGGGCTGCGCAAGCGGCAAGGCAGGAGCCCCGGGCGGGGATGTTTTTACCCCGAAGAAAGGGAAAGCTGTGCGAGAATTGCCGCAGCCTGCACGTGCGGATCCTGCAGCGCTGCGCGATCTTCGCCGGGGTGAAAGCGGGCCCGGGTGGCGGTGGGCATCGGTTGTGGCGTGACGATGTGGACCTTGGGCCCGGTGGTCGCCGTTTCGGCCTGCCAGCTTCTGGCCAGTGCGATCTGGGCCGCTTTGGTTGCGCCGTAACTGCCGAAGAATTTCGCGCCAGCGCTCGGATCATCAAAGAACACGGCCGCTCCGCTGTCGCCCAGCAGCGGCGCGACCTAGCCGATCAGCGTTGCAGTTGCGGTCACGTTGCCGGTGACCGACTTGGCGAAATCCTTGCCGTCGATGTGATCGGCGGGCGCCAGTGGGGCGGCGTGGATTGCCGTGTGCAACCACAGATCGAGATGGCCCCAGCGGTCGAAGATCCCCCGGCAGAGTGTTGCCATCGCCTCTGGTTTGGTGATGTCCATCGGGGCCAGCGTGGTGCTCCCGCCCTGGGCGATGATGCGATCGTCAAGCTCTTCGAGCGCGCCGGTTGTCTTGGCGACGGCAATGATATGATGCGTGGGGGCGAGGGCCTCGGCCAGGGCCGCACCCAGACCGCGCGACGCACCGGTGATGAGAGCTGTTTTTGTCATGCGCGCGTGATGGGCGCGATTGCCGGGCGCGTCAAGCCGTCTTGCGGTGATAGGTCAGCGTCAGAAGGGCGCAGTGTTCGACGACTGGGCGGGGCGCCGGATCGCTCAGCGACATGAGCAAGGCGCGGTTGCCTTCGTAGGCAGAGCTGTCGGGATAGAGACTGCGCATCGTGTCGAGCAGATTGGTCTGGCAGTGCACGTAAAGGCTCAGCCGGTCCGGTGTGGCGGGATGCCAGTTGCACCGCAGGGTCGAGCCGATGCCCGGTTTTGCAGGTCGCCAGGAGGGCTGGCCCCATTTCAGTGTTTCGATGACCTCGCCGATCTGGGCGTGGCGGGCAGCGGTCAGCACCGTTTCCCTCAGCGTGGCAAAGGCGGTTTGCGCCCGGTTGGGCCAGCGGGCGAGGCAGGAGGTTATGTCATCCGGCAATGGCGGCATGGCCCGATGTTGCACCCTGCTGCTGACAGAGGGTGGCATGAGATTACTCCGCCGCCTTCATTTCAAAGCCGCTTTCGATCTGGTCGGCTGGCTCGACCGGGTATTCACCGGAGAAACAGGCGTCACAGTATTGCGGTTGCAGGCCGTTGCGCCCGTCCGCTTCGCCCACCGCGCGGTAGAGCCCGTCGAGCGAGATGAACTTGAGGCTGTCGACCTGCAGATGGTCGCGCATTTCCTCTTCGGACATGGTGGCGGCCAGCAGCTTTTCGCGCTGGGGCGTGTCGACGCCGTAAAAGCAGGGCCAGGCGGTGGGGGGCGAGGCGATGCGGAAATGCACTTCCTTGGCGCCCGCGTCGAGGATCATTTCCTTGATCTTGCGGCTGGTGGTGCCGCGGACAACGGAATCGTCCACGAGGATCACGCGTTTGCCCTGAATGAGGGCGCGGTTGACGTTGAGCTTGAGCCGCACGCCCATGTTGCGGATCTGCTCGGTGGGCTCGATGAAGGTGCGGCCCATGTACTGGTTGCGAATAATGCCCATGGCGTAGGGGATGCCGGAGGCCAGCGAATAGCCGATGGCCGCCGGGGTGCCGCTGTCCGGCACGGGGCAGACGAGATCGGCCTCGACCGGGGCCTCGTGCGCCAGCTCGCGCCCGATGGCCTCGCGCGTTTCATAGACGGAGCGTCCGCCGAGGATGCTGTCGGGGCGGCTGAAATAGACATGTTCGAAGATGCAGAAGCGGGGTTTCTGCGGGCGGAAGGGGAAGCGGCTGTCGATCCCCTCCGGTGTGATCACCACCATCTCGCCCGGCTCGATTTCGCGGATGAATTCGCCACCGATGATGTCGAGCGCGCAGGTCTCGGAGCTGAGGGCCCAACCCTCGCCGACCTTGCCGAGCACCAGCGGGCGCACGCCCAGCGGATCGCGCACGCCGATGAGCTTGGTGCGGGTCATGGCGACGACGGAGAAAGCACCTTCGACGCGGCGCAGCGCATCTTCCATGCGTTCGGGGATCGTGCGCTGCAGGCTACGCGCCATCAGGTGGATGATGCATTCGCTGTCCGAGGAGGATTGGAAGATCGAGCCACGCTCGATCAGCTCGCGGCGCAGGGCATTGGCGTTGGTGATATTGCCGTTGTGGGCAATCGCGGCCCCGCCCATGGCGAATTCGCCAAAGAAGGGTTGCACATCGCGAATGGCGGTCTGACCCTTGGAGCCTGCCGTGGAATAGCGCACATGGCCGATGGCCAGCGGTCCGGGCAGGGTCTCCATCACCTTCTGCGAGGTGAAGTTGTCCCGCACGTAGCCGAAACGGCGCGCAGATTGAAAACCCTGTTCCGGATGGTGGCTGACGATACCGCCCGCTTCCTGTCCGCGATGTTGCAGCGCATGCAGGCCGAGGGCCACGAAATTGGCCGCGTCACCGACGCCGATCACGCCGAAAACCCCGCATTCTTCCTTGAGTTTGTCGTCATCTGCACCATCGCGCAGATAGGACGTGTCGAATGGATGTGCGGGAGGCATGATCTTGGACAACGGGGCAGCTCCGAATCCGGTAAGGGGCGACACCTGTTATGTAGGCCGTCCGGCCTTCGGTGTCACGAAACTATCATGATCCGGTACGCAATTGTCGCCCTGAGGACACGTTCGGAACACGCGGGACGCGAAACCGGGTCGGAGCGGGTGAAAAACGATCCGAAATCAGGCGCCGCAGTTGCCCACAAGCGTTTCGTATTGCTGCGTGATCCAGCCGAGCGCCTGCTCGGGCTCGGAATTCTGAATGCGGTCGGACACCTGGGCGAAGACAACCGCGGAGCGGCTTTCATCCACGACCGTGTAGGTTTCGCCGGTGACAACCGTCTCATAGACGAAAAAGGCGATGGCCACGAGCAGCACGCCCCGGGCGACGCCGAAGATGAAGCCGAACCCCTGGTCGATGCCACCCAGCGCGGACCGTTGCACGACGGAGGCAAAGAGCGGGGTGAACAGCGATACGACGATCAGCGCGACGGCAAAGACGAGGGCAAAGGCCCCGATGATCGACAATTCGCAGCTGTCTGCCAGGAATTCACCGACAACCGGGATTTCGCGCACCAGCGGTTCGACCTGCGGCGCAAAGAGAAACCCGAGCACCGCCGCTGCGATCCAGCCGACAATGGCCATGATTTCGCGCACGAAACCCCGCCCGTAGGCCAGAAGTGCCGAGACGATGATGACCAGCGCCACGACGCCGTCAATGATGGTAAAGCCTTCCATAGTCCCTCAACGCCTTTGTTTTATGCGCTCAGCCTGCGCCGAATACCTCTCCGACGAAGCTGGTCAGATCGCCCATGGTGGTCAGGCTCAGGCCGCTTGCGCCGATTGTCTTGCCCCCTGCGGGAGCGATCGCAGCGGTGAAACCAAGTTTTTGCGCTTCTTTCAACCTGTTTTCCGTTTGGGACGCCGGGCGCAGGGCGCCGGAGAGGCTGATTTCGCCGAAAACCACCGTATCGGCGGGCAGGGCGGCGTCTTCCCGCGCGGAGAGCAGGGCGGCCGCGACGGCGAGGTCGGCGGCGGGTTCGGAGACCTTCATGCCGCCTGCCACATTGAGATAGACATCGAGCCCCGTAAAGGGGATGCCGCAGCGGGCTTCCAGCACCGCCAAGATCATCGCGAGGCGCCCGCCGTCCCAGCCCACCACGGTGCGGCGGGCCTGGGCGTGGGGCGAGGGGGCGACGAGGGCCTGGAATTCTACCAGCACAGGCCGCGTGCCCTCGACCCCGGCGAAGACGACGGAGCCGGGTGAGGGTTCGCCGCGCTCGCTGAGGAACAGAGCCGAAGGATTAAGAACTTCGGCCAAGCCCTTGCCCGTCATCTCAAAAACGCCGATCTCATCAGCCGGTCCGAAGCGGTTTTTCACCGCCCTGAGAATGCGGAACTGATGGCCGCGCTCGCCTTCGAAGTAGAGCACGGTGTCGACCATATGCTCCACCACCCGGGGGCCCGCGATCTGGCCTTCCTTGGTCACATGGCCGACGAGGATCACGCTGATGCCCTTGCGCTTGGCAAAACTGGTCAGCTCATGGGCGGCAGCACGGACCTGGCTGACCGAGCCCGGGGCGCTTTCCACGTTGTCGGCCCACATCGTCTGGATCGAATCGATGATGGCAAGCTGCGGTCTCTCGGCCTCCAGCGTGGTCAGGATGTCGCGCAGATTGGTTTCGGCGGCGAGCTTCACGGGCGCGTCGGCCAGGCCCAAGCGCTGGGCGCGCATGCGCACCTGGGCGGAGGCCTCCTCGCCGGAAACATATATTGTTTTCAGACCGCTGCGGGCGAATTGTGCCGCAGCTTGGAGCAGTAGTGTCGATTTGCCGATGCCCGGATCGCCACCCACAAGGATCGCCGAAGCAGGCACAAGCCCGCCACCGAGCACCCGGTCCAACTCGTCAATCCCGGCGCGGGTGCGGGGCGGCGGGGCCTCTTCGGTGGCGAGGTCCGTGAGCACGATGGAGGAGCCGCGTTTGCCACCGAGGGACTTGGCGGGGCCTTTCGAGATTCCAGCGTCTTCGGAGATGGTGTTCCACTCGCCACAGGCCTCGCAGCGCCCGGCCCATTTGGTGGTGACATTGCCGCAGGCCGTGCAGGAAAAAGAGGGGGATTTTGCCATGACCTGTTGTTGCGCAGCGCGGGCGGATGCTCAACCCCTTTCGACGGGGTGTTGCACGGCCCTGCCGGCAGCGTACGGTCCTGTTTGGGCGAATCATGGTTAACGCGTTGAAATCGCTCAAGGGGCGATGTCGGTATCACGTCGGTATTTTGTCGGTATCGCGTCGGTGGATGGGTCGGTATCAGGCCCGGTTAACAGCGCGACCGGTGATCGGGAGGGATGGCGGGTGAAAGCGGTGGACATGCATGCGGTGCCAGCGGTGCCCTGGGGTGACGGCTGCACGGCCTGGCCGCTGGTGGAGGGCGCGGATCTGTCGGTGAAGCTGGAGGTGATGCCGCCCGGCGCGGCGGAGGTGCGGCACCGGCACGCGGCGGCGCGGCAGTTTTTCTACGTTCTGAGCGGTGCGCTGCAGATGGTGCTGGAGGCCGAGACGATTGATGTGCGCGCCGGTCAGGGTCTGGAGGTGCCGCCGGGCAGGGTGCACCAGGCGCGCAACCCCGGTGCCGAGGCGGTGCAGTTCCTGGTCGTGTCGAGCCCGACCACGCGGCAGGACCGGCAGGAAATGCCGTAGCCTCGGGCTCTGGCCTCGGGACCCGGGCGAGAGGGCCGTGCGGCTTTGTGTCGAATTGATTGGCACCGCGCGCGGCTTTCGCCGAACGTCCGCAGCAGGCGGACCATGACCGGATGAATGCAAAGATGTCGATTTCCTCTTCCCGCAAGGATCTCAGCCTGAAGGGGCTGGAACTCTTTCAAACCTGTGCGCGCAAGGGATCGCTGCAGGCCACGGCGCAGGAGACCGGCCTGTCGGTCAGCACGGTATCGCACCATCTGCGTAGTCTCGAAGATCATCTGGGCGTGGCCCTGTTCGATCACGCGCGCAAACCCATGGTGCTGACGCCCAAGGGTCATGTCTTTCTGCGCACCATCGATCAGGCGCTGCACACGATCCGCAAGGCAAAGGCCGAAGCCTCGGCAGGCACGGTTGCGGAGGCCAGCTATCTCCGGCTGGGGGTGATCGAGGATTTCGAAAGCGATGTGACGCCGGAGCTTGCGGTATATCTGTCGGAAAAGATGCCTGACTGCGATTTTCTCTACCATACCGCCTCCAGCCACGAGATCCTCGGCAGGCTGCGCAACCGGGAGCTGGACCTGGGGATCACCACCAGCCCGCCGGAACGGCTGCGCGATCTGCGCGACCTGCCGCTGCTGCGCGATCCCTTTGTCGTGGTGCTGCCCGCGCTGTCGGAGGCCTCGCTGGCGGAGGTGGTGGCGGGGCAGACAAAGCTGCCGTTTCTGCAGTTTTCCAGCGATCTGATGATTGCCGGGCAGATCGAGGCGCAGCTGCGCCGCCTTGGGGTCGCGCTGCCGCATAAGTTCGAATGCGGTTCCAACCAGACGCTCATGGCGATGGTTGCCGCGGGCGCGGGCTGGACCATCACCACGCCCTTGCTGTTCTCGCGCGCCCGGCGGTTCCAGCCCCGGGTGCAGATGCATCCGTTTCCGGGCAAGCGGTTCGCGCGCACGCTGTCGCTGGTGGCGACCCCGGATTGCGCGCGGTCGGTGCTGGCGCTGGTGAACAGCCGGATCCGGGCCTCGCTGGCGCAGCAGGTGATCACGCCGCTGCAGCAGAGCGCCCCCTGGCTGACAGAGGATTTCACCCTGATCGAATAGGCGTGCGCTAGCCGTGCAGGATGGTGAACCGCGCCTTGATCGCGCGGTCCGCATCCGGTGTCAGATAGCAGGGCCGGTGCGTGTCGAGCAGGGCGCGCGCCTGTGCGGTGGCCCGCGTCCAGGCGTCCCGGCTGCCGGCCTCTGCCCAGCTGCGCGGTGCCTCGCGGTCGGCGAGGGTGGGGTAGAAATAGTCCCGCTCCATCGCGGCATGGGTGTGCGGCGCGCCCAGAAAGTGACCGGGCCCGGTGACGGCATCGCGGATCGCGTCATAGCCGAGGGTGTCTTCGGAGACTTCGAGGCCGCGCAGGACGCGGTAGGTATGCGCATGCATTTCATTGTCGAGCACGAAGGCCTCGAAGCTGGCGCCGAGCAGGGAGGCCGTCATGCCAGAGCTTTCGTAGATCAGATTGCCGCCCGCCAGTGCCGCGGCGAGCGAGGTCAGCCCCTTTTCCATGCCGTATTGCGCATCGATGGCCTTGGCATCGGTCATCGCGCAGGCGACGCCCGAGGGCAGGCCCAGCCAGTTGGAGAGCTGCGCCGAGGCCGCGTTGAGCACCGCGGTTTCGCCGCTGCCGCCGGAAAACGCGCCGCTGCGCAGGTCGATCACCAGCGGCCAGTTGGAGAACACCATGGGAAAGCCGGGCCGGATCGCCTGCACCATGACGAGGCTGGCGAGGGTTTCGGCCAGTGACTGCGCGAGAAATCCGGCCAGGGTTGCCGGGGCGGTGGCGCCCGCCTGTGCCGCGGTGATGCAGGAGAGGGGGATGTTGTGGCGGATGCAGGCATAGACCACCTCCACCGCGTCGGCGCCGAACCGCAGCGGCGAGATGATCGGGCTGACATGGGCCTTCATGAAGGGCCGTTCGGCAAAGGCGCCCGGACCGCCCGCGGCGATGTCCAGCATCTCGGCAATCGGGGCGACATGGGCGGCGTGGGTGAAGGCGGTGGCGGTGGGTTTCGTCGTGTTCTTCAGCAGCGCATAGGCGGTGTTCACATCGAGGTCGTAGGGATCCGGCACATCGGTCGCCACGCAGCAGCGGGTGTACCAGCTGACGTTGGGCAGGCGATCCTGCAGCCGCGTGAAGTCGTGCAGATCGGCCAGCGTCGCGGGGCGGTAGCTGCGGCTGTCGAGATCGAGCGTCTGCACCGCCGCGCCGCCGGTGCCGAAGTAGACCCGGTTGCCGCCCACCTCGATGGAGCGCGCCGGGTCGCGCCCGTGCAGTACGAAGGTCTTGGCAGCCTGGTCGATGGCGCGTTCCACCAGCGCCGGGGGCAGCAGAACCCGACCGCTGTCGGCCTCCAGCGCGCCGGTTGAGACCAGAGCGGCGCGCAGCCGGTCGGGGACCTCTGCCAGCCCGAGGCTGTCCAGCAATTTGAGCGCGGTGTCGTAGATGCGCTGCAGATCGGTTTCGGAGAGCGGCCTGTAAAGACCGCCGATCTGACCGGGCGGGCAGGGGTTGAAGGCCGGGGGCGCTGCCCGTTCGGCCAGGCGCGCCTGGCGTCCGCGTCGTTTGCTCTGCTGGGTCACGATGGCCCGTCCCATGCGATTGCCCTGCGCCCGAGCAAAGGGGATTTGCCGCTGCGGGGCGATCCGTTTCGCCTGATTTCGAAAAAGTAGAAATTCATTTCCGAATTTATCGCAGTTACGGATATTGCGTTGTGGCAGCGTTGGAATTTCGGCCAGGTGCCGGCGACACCGGTGGGAGAGGGATCATGAAATCACGCACGAAGGTTGCGGTCATCGGTGGCGGCATCGCGGGCTGTTCCACGCTCTATCACCTGACCCGGGAGGGCTGGTCGGACGTGGTCCTGATCGAGCGGGACGAACTGACCTCGGGCACCACCTGGCATTCTGCCGCGCAGGTGACGAATTTCGGCATGAACCAGACGATGGTCGGGCTGAAGTCGCATTCGATCCGTCTTTACAAGAGCCTGCGCGACGATCCGGCCTATCCGGTGGGCTATCATCACGGCGATGGCGGGATCCGGCTGGCCAATACAGAGGCGCAGATGCAGGGGTACCGGCATTTTGCCTCGATGGCGCGGGGCATGGGGGTCGAGTTCGAGGTGATCGACGCCGCGGAATGCGCCCGGCGGCATCCGCTGATCTCGACCAGTAATCTCGTGGGCGGCCTGTGGGATGGCGCGGATGGTGATATCGACCCCGCACAGCTCTGCCAGGCGCTGGCGTTTCACGCCCGGGCCGCAGGCGCGGAGGTCTATCGCCACACCCGAGTGACCGCGCTGAGCCAGCACCGCGACGACACCTGGACCGTGGAGACTGACAAGGGCAGCATCGACGCCGATATCGTAGTGAACGCCTGCGGCTACCGGGTCAACGAGGTGGGCGCGATGATGGGGGTGCATCACCCCGTGGCCTCGATGGAGCACCAGTATTTCGTGACCGAGGACATCCCGGCGATCGCAGAGGCGGGGCACCGCATGCCGCTCCTGCGCTGCCCGATCTCGGATTACTACTGCCGCCAGGAAAAGAACGGGCTGCTGGTCGGCTTCTACGAGCAGGCCTGCAAGACATGGGGCATGGACGGCATAAGCCCGGATTTTGCCAACGATCTGTGCCCGGACGATCTGGACCGGGTGATGGATGTGCTGGAGGGTGCGTTCGAACGCATGCCGGTGCTGGCCGATGTGGGGGTCAAGCGGGTGGTGAACGGGCCGATCACCTATACCATCGATGGCGCGCCGCTGGTGGGGCCGATCCCGGGCAAGCGCAACGCCTTCTGCATCATCGGCCTGCGCGCAGGCGTCGGCGAAGGTGGCGGGCACGGCTGGCTGCTGGCCCAGCAGATCGTGCAGGGCGAGGCCTGTTACGACACCTGGTGCCTCGATCCGCGCCGCTTCACCGGGCATGCCAATGTGGAGCTGACGGCGCTGAAGGCCATCGAAGACTATCAGAACGAGTTTCGCTTTCACTTTCCGCATGAACACCGCCCGGCGGGGCGGCCTGCGAAGACCACGCCACTGACCCCGGTGCTGGCCGCCGCGGGCGCGGCCTTTACCGTCGTCAATGGCTGGGAGCGGGTGGAGTACATCAAGCCGTCGCCCGAGTTTGCCCCCGTGCCGGGGTTCATGTTCGACGCAACCGACGATGTGGTCGGGGCCGAGGTGCGGCACCTGCAGGACAAGGTGGGACTTGCGGAAGTCAACGGGTTCAACCGGTTCGAGATCACCGGGCGCGACCGTCACGCCTTTCTCGACCGGATGATCTGCGGCACCGTGAGCAAACGCGCGGGCCGGGTCGGGCTGGGCTATCTGCTGAACCACCACGGCATGGTCAAGGGCGAGGCCACGGTGGCAAATCTGCCCGCCTCGGAGCGGGGACCTGCGCGGGTCTGGTATGGCTCTGCCGCGGCGGCGGAAAGCCACGACATGGATTGGCTGACCGCGCATCTGCAGCCCGAGGAGGACGTGCAGATCCGCAGCCTGACCAACGAGCAGACGATCCTTGTTCTGGCTGGCCCGAAAGCGCGCGCAGTGCTTTCCACCTGCGCCCGGGGGGACTGGTCGAAAGAGGGGTTCCCCTGGCTGTCGGTGCGGGAGTGTTTCGTCGGTTTTGCTCCGGCCACGGTGATGGGCGTGAGTTTCTCGGGCGAGCTGGCCTATGAGATCCACGTGCCCAACGCGTCGCTTTATGCCGCCTATCTGGCACTGCGCGACGCGGGCGAGGCGCATGGGCTGCGGCTGTTCGGTGCGCGCGCGGTGGAGTCGATGCGGCTTGAAAAAGGGTTTTTGCACTGGAAGGCGGAGCTGATCACCGAGTTCGATCCTTTCGAGACCGGCCTGGAACGCTTCGTGACGCTCGACAAGGGGGCATTCATTGGCCGCGAGGCCCTGATGGCGCGTCAGGCCGCGGGGCCACGCAAGCGCCTTGTCACCCTTGAGATCGACAGCACCGACGCCCCCGCCCACAGCGGTGCGTTGCTGATGCGCGCGGGCCGTGTTGTGGGCACGGTCACCTCCGGCGACTGGGGGTATCGCACCGGCCTGAACCTGGCCTTTGCCTTTGTCGCGCCGGACTGCGCCGCGCCGGGCAGCGTGCTGCAGGCAGACCTGTGCGGCGAGATCGTTGCGGCCCGGGTGATTGCGCCCTCACCCTATGATCCGGACCACAGCCGCATGCGCGGCTAGTCGGGCGCCGGTGAACGCGGCGCCGAAGGCCGGAAAAGATGCCCTATGCGCTGGGCGTCAGCGCACGGCCTCGATGGGCCCTTCGGCCTTGCCCTGGATGAACTGGTCGAGGTAGGGGTTGCCGCTCTGATCCATCTCGGCGACCGGGCCGGTCCACTGGATCACACCCTCGTGCAGCATGGCGATGTTGTCGGCGATGGCGCGCACGGACGTCATGTCATGGGTGATGGTCATGGCCGTCGCACCCATTTCCACCACGATCTCGCGAATGAGCTCGTTGATCACGCCGGACATGATCGGGTCGAGCCCGGTGGTGGGCTCGTCGAAGAAGATGATCTCGGGCTCGGCGGCGATGGCCCGGGCGAGGCCCACGCGCTTTTGCATGCCGCCCGACAGCTCGGCGGGCAAACGGTCGGCCACGTCCGGCTTGAGGCCCACGCGGCGCAGCTTTTCGATGGCGATCTCGCGCGCCTCGTCATGCGGGCGTTTCAGCGAGCCCCGGAGCAGGCGGAAGGCGACGTTCTGCCAGACCGGCAGGCTGTCGAACAGCGCGCCGCCCTGGAAGAGCATGCCGAAGCGGGCGAGAAAAGCGTCCCGGTCGCCCTTGCTGGCGTCCTTGCCATCGACGGTGATGGTGCCGCTGTCCGGCGTCACCAGACCCAGGATGCATTTCAGCGCGATGGATTTGCCGGTGCCCGAGCCACCGATGATCACCATCGAGGTGCTTTTGGGGATCGACAGGTTCAGCCCCTGCAACACATGGTTCGATCCGAAGGATTTGTGGATGTCTGTCATCTCGATCATAGGGTGAAGAACACTCCCGTCAGAACGAAATTGGCGGCAAGGATGAGCACGGCGGCACCTTCGACCGCCGTCTTCGTGGCGCGGCCCACGCCCATCGCGCCCCGGCCTGAATGCATGCCGTGATAGCAGCCCATCAGCGTGGCGGCGAAGCCGAAGAAGGCGCCTTTGGTCAGCGAGGAGATCACGTCGAGCGGTTCGAGGAAGTCCACGGTGTTGCGGATATAGGCGGCGGGGTTGAAGCCCAGCGTGCCGGTGGCCACCGCGTAGCCGCCGAAGACCCCGATGACGTCCCCCACGGCGACGAGCAAGGGCACGACGATCAGCCCGGCCAGCACCCGCGGCACGGTGAGATATTTCATCGGGTGCGTGGAGAGGGTGACGAGCGCGTCGATCTGTTCGGTCACCTTCATGGTGCCGATTTCGGCGGCGATGGAGGAGGTGACGCGGGCGGCGATCATCAGGCCGACCATCACCGGGCCCAGTTCGCGCACCATGCCGACGGCGACGATCTGCGGCACCACGGCCTCGGCGTTGAAACGCGAGCCGCCGGCGTAGATCTGCAGCGCCAGCGCGCCGCCGGTGAAGACCGCCGTCAGCCCCACCACGGGCAGCGACAGCCAGCCGATGTTCATCAGCGCCGAGAGAAACTCACGGCCATAGAAGGGTGGGCGCAGGATATGGCTGACCGCGTCCACCGCAAAGAGGGCGATGCGGCCGATCACGGCGAGGGCGGCCAGCACTGTGCGGCCAAGGAGAGCGATCGGTTTCATCAGACGTAAACGCGCTTGTACCGCGCTCCCAGTGAGGTCAGGATTTCATAGCCTATGGTATCGGCAAATCCGGCGACCGTGTCCACCGATTGATGGCTGCCGATCAGCTCCAGCGTTTCGGGTTCGTGGGCCAGGCCGGTCACGTCGACCCCGATCATGTCCATCGAGATGCGGCCCACCACGGGCACCGCGGAGGAGCCGGTGTGCAGATGGGCGCCTGCCCCCATCGCGCGGATGATCCCGTCGGCATAGCCTGCGGAAATGGTGGCGATGCGCGAGGGGCCGCGCGCTACCCAGGTGTTGCCGTAGCCCACGCTTTCGCCCACGGCCACATCGCGGATCTGGATCACCGGGATGTGCAGCTCGACCACCGGGCGGGCGTCCACATAGGGCATGCCGCCGTAGAGCCCGATGCCGGGGCGCACCATGTCGAAGTGGTAATCGGGCCCGAGCAGGATACCGCCTGTCGCGGCGAGCGAGCGGGGTGCGTCGATCCCTTCGGTCATCTCGCGAAAGACCTGAAGCTGGCGCGCATTCATCGCGTGATCCGCCTCGTCAGCGCAGGCGAGATGCGACATCACCAGCGTCGGGTTCTGGCTGAGGGCCACGTCCCGCAGGGCAGCCCATTCCGCCTCCTCCATGCCGAGCCGGTTCATGCCGGTGTCGAGCTGGATGCCGAAGGGATGACCGGGCAGGGCTTCCACGTGGCGCAGCATCTGGTCGATGGAGTTCAGCATCGGGGTCAGCTGCGCGTCGCGGATGAGCGCGGTGTCGCCCTCCATATGGCCCGAAAAGACATTGATCTGCGGACCCTTGCCCAGAATGTCGCGCAGCGCCACGCCTTCTTCGGCCATGGCGACAAAGAAGCTGCGCGCCCCGGCGCGCGACAATGTCCGGGCGATGGGCTGCAGCCCGAGGCCGTAGGCGTCGGCCTTGACCACAGCAGCGGGTTCCGACTGCGCAATCGCACCCAGGCTGCGCCAGTTCTCGACCAGCGCGGACATGTCGATGGAAAGGATCGCGGTTGCCATCCCCGCGTTTTGACAGGGATCGGCGGAGCGTCAAGTGGAAATTCCATCCTCGGCAAGGGGATGTTCAGGGCAGGGCGCACAAGGGGCCGTGCCGGTCAGGGAATGTCGAAATAGGCGCGGTTCTGTTCCCACATCTTTTCGCCGATCAGGCAATCATAGGCCTGAGGCGGGGTATATTGCACAGGCTGGAGGCGCGGGGTCATGCCCGCGATCTCCAGCACCAGCTTGCGCTTGACCGCGTCGGCGAACTGATCCCAGGCCAGCACCGGGATCACGAAGGCGCCGGGGCCGCCGATCACGCAGTGCCGGTAGTAGACGTCGAGATCGGGAATGCCCCAGATTTCGCTCAACCCGTCGGTCGTCATCAGCGGCAGGCCGTTGATGATGAAGCCCTGCGCCAGTGCGGCGTCACGGGCCCGTTCCACCGGGCGGCCCTGGTTGTTCGGCCCGTCGCCGGAGACGTCAATGACCCGCCGCAGACCCTGAAAGCCATTGTCGGCAAAATCCTCCGCCGCATAGACCAGGGCGCCGGAGATCGAGGTGCGGCGCAGCCCGGCGTCGAAACGCGCGGTGATCTTGTGCGCGATCTCCTCGGCGTCCTGCCGCGTGGTCAGCAGCGTCCAGGGCACGACGACGCGCTGGGAGTATTCCCCGGCCCATTCGACATAGGTGATCGCGATCCGCCCCAGCAGCCCGCCTTCGATCGCGGCGAGGACCTGCGGGCTGGTGACCGCCTCGGCATAGCCGCGGCGCTGGATTTCCAGCTCGGCGGGCGACATGGAGCGTGAGACGTCGACGGCGAGGAAGAGTTCCACATCCACCTCCATATCCTCGGCGGACAGGAGCGTGGGCAGGGAGAGGAGCAGGGCAAGCCAGTATCGCATGGCCGCATTGCGCCAGAGATTGCGCGGCCTGTCCAATCACAAATCGCTTGGGCACGCGCCTGTGCCGCTGCGCCCGGTGGCGCGGGTGTTTCCCTGGCGCAGGCTCACGGCTGCCGGAGGATCGCCAGCGCGATGCTGCCCGCGCGGCGGGTCATGTCGCGTGCGCTCGCCACCGGCATATCTGCAAAGACCGGGTCGCGGGCATAGGTGCTGACCAGCAGGCGGAACCGGGGGCCAAGCGGATGCCAGACCCAGCACCGGGTGGGCGCTGCCGCCGTGGTCGGCAGGCAGGTGGATCCTGCTCTCACATCGCCCTCGGTGATCTTCGGCAGGGACCCGCCCGGGTCCCAATAGGCCGCCGCGACCGGCGGGCCGGTGGCCGGTTCGATCACGATCCGGCCCATGTGCCGGAAGGGGCTTGCGGCATAGGTCGTGCACCAGCCCGGGCGCGGGGGGCTGCCGCAGGCCGCGGGCAGGGCCTCGTGGGAGGCCGCCGGGGTGATCCACAGCCGGTCCATCTCGAGCGGTTGCGTGCCGTTCCGGCTGGCCCGGCAGAGCTGCGCTGTGCCGGATTTCCTGTCGCTCCGGCCGAAGTGCCAGACCTCGTCCCCGTGCTCAAGGCGCGGCTGCAGCGCCGCGGGCACCTGCAGCGTCATGCCCGCGATGCGGATCTGTAGCGGACGGTCGAGGCAGGCCTGCGGCACATATTGCTGCCAAAGGGTGAGGCTGACGGCACCAGCCGCGAGGAGCGTCAGGCCCGAGAAGCTTGCCGGGCGGCTCAAGCCCGCACCGCGCAGCAGGCTGCCCCCGATCACACCGGTGATAAATGCCCCAAGCAAGGCGGCCAGCGTGATGGAAAACCCCAGCCCGCCATAAGGGCCGATGGGCGGGTCGGTCCAGGACCAGGCCACCGGACAGAGAACGGCAAGGGCGAGCAGCGGAAGACGCCATCGCCAGCCGACCTGCGGCGCCAGCGCCGAGAGCAGGAACACCCCGATCAGGAGGAGATAGACGATGGTCGGCGGGTTGAGCGGAAACAGGCGGGCGCCTCCTTTTCATCCAAGGTGCCGCAACCGGCCCGCGGGCTGCAACCCGGGGATCGGGACGCGGGGGCGCAAATTATCGACAAGTTGAATGATTTGCCGCGCGACGGGCTCAGAATTCGCGGTCGCTGCCCTGCTGCCAGGGCTGGACAAGGTTGCCGAAGCGGGTGAAGCGGCCTTCGAAGCTGAGCGCTACCGTGCCGATGGGGCCGTGACGCTGCTTGCCGATGACGACCTCGGCGCGGCCGTGCAGCCGTTCCATCTCCTCCTGCCACTTGGCCATGGCTTCGAGGTCGTGGTCCCCCGGCTTTTCCCGCTCCTTGTAGTATTCCTCGCGGAACACGAACATCACCACATCGGCATCCTGTTCGATGGAGCCGGATTCGCGCAGGTCACTGAGTTGCGGGCGTTTATCCTCGCGGTTCTCGACCTGACGGGAGAGCTGGCTGAGCGCGATGACGGGGATGTCGAGCTCCTTGGCGATGGCCTTGAGGCCCATGGTGATTTCCGAGATCTCGTTCACCCGGTTTTCCGAATTGCCGGTGCCGCGCACCAGCTGCAGGTAGTCCACGATCAGCACGTCGAGCCCGTAGGTGCGCTTGAGCCGGCGTGCCCGGGCCGCGAGCTGGCTGATCGGCAGGGCGGGCGTGTCGTCGATGTAGAGCGGACAGGCTTCCAGCGCCTTGGCGGCATCAACGAAGCGGCGAAACTCCCCTTCGGTCATATCGCCGCGACGGATCTGTTCGCTGGGCACTTCTGCTGCCTCTGACAGGATCCGCGCGGCGAGCTGCTCGGCACTCATCTCCAGCGAATAAAAGCCAACGACACCGCCATCCACCGCGCCTTCGGTGCCGTCGGGCAGTTGCCCGCGCTTGTAGGCCTTGGCGATGTTGAAGGCGATGTTGGTGGCCAGCGAGGTCTTGCCCATCGAGGGGCGTCCGGCAAGGATCAACAGGTCAGAGCGGTGCAGCCCGCCCAGATTCTTGTCCATGTCAATGAGACCGGTGGAAACCCCGGCGAGGCCGCCATCGCGCTGATAGGCGGCGTTGGCGACATTAACGGCGTCCGTTACGGCCTTGAGAAAGCTTTGAAAACCGCTTTCGACCTGTCCCTGTTCAGCGAGTTTGTAAAGGGCCTGTTCCGCCTCGACGATCTGCTCACGCGGTTCGGAGGCGACATCGACGGTGGCCGCCTTGTCGGAGATCTCACGGCCCAGTTGGATGAGATCGCGCCGCACCGCGAGATCGTAGATCATCTGGGCATAGTCACGCACCGCAAAGGCGGAGATCGCCGCCCCGGCGAGGCGGGCCAGATAGGCGGGACCGCCCAGTTCCTTCAGCCCCTCGTCGTCTTCCATGAAGGCCTTGAGCGTGACGGGTGAGGCGAGGTTGTTCTTGGCGATGCGGGCGGCGGCAATCTCGAAGATGCGCGCGTGCACGGGGTCATAAAAATGTTTCGGACCGATGATAGAGGCAACCCGGTCGTAGATGTCGTTGTTGGTGAGAATCGCACCCAGAAGCTGCTGCTCGGCCTCGATGGAATGCGGCATGGTCTCGGGCGATTGCACATCGACGCCGGTCGGATTGAATGCTGCGATTTCGTTCATGCCTGTCCCACCTTGTCCCGGCACCGGTCTTACCCGTGCGCATGGGGCGAGCGCAATCAGGATAAGACGGTATAACCTGTGGATATGTTTTTATCTCTTAAACATACCGGATTTGGTGGCGCATTGCACGCGAAATACAAGTTACGGTAGTGCGTCAGCCGCCTTTTCGCGCGGCCTGCCAGGCGCGGGGATCGTTCAGGAAGGCTTCGACCTCCGTGAGCGTGGCGGCGTCAAAGGCTCCCTGCACACGGGCTTCGGCCAGCACATCCCACCAGGTGCACAAGGAGTGCAGAGCAACCCCATGATCGCCAAGGGTCTTTTCCGTCTCCGGGAAAATCCCGTAGTAGAAGATGACGGCGGTGTGCCCGCAGGTGGCCCCGGTGTCGCGAATCGCATCGACGAAGCTGAGCTTGGAGCCGCCGTCGGTGGTGAGGTCTTCGACCAGCAGCACGCGCTGGCCTTCTGACATGTCGCCCTCGATGCGGGCGTTGCGGCCATAGCCTTTAGGTTTCTTGCGCACGTAGGTCATCGGAAGCCCCATGCGTTCGGCCACCATGGCGGCAAAGGGGATGCCCGCGGTCTCGCCACCGGCGATGGTGTCGAAGGCCTCGAAACCCGCGTTGCGCATCACGGTCATGGTGAGAAAGTCCATCAGCGTCGAGCGGATGCGCGGGTGGCTGATCAGCTTGCGGCAAGCGAGGTAGGTGGGGCTGGGCAGGCCGGAGGCGAGGGTGAAGGGCTCGGTTGCGTTGAAATGCACCGCCTTGATTTCCAGCAGCATGCGCGCGGTGAGGCGGGCGATCTCGGTCGGGTCGGGGTAGCTGCTGGGGATCATCGCGGAGTCCTTTGGTTCGGGGGGTGTCTTCGGGGCGGTTTGGTGTTCAGGTCACCGCCCAGTTCAGGGCAAAACCGGGGTCGAAGACCGTTACCGGGCCGTCCTCGGTGTCGATCTGGCTGGGGTAGCTGGCACCGGTCTTGCGCAGGGTGATCGTGTCGTCGTTCAGGGGCAGGCCGTAAAAGGCGGGACCGTTCAGCGAGGTGAAGGCTTCGAGATTATCGAGGGCGTCTTCTTCCTCGAAGACATGCGCGAGAATCGACATGGTGTTGGAGGCAGTAAAGCAGCCTGCGCAGCCACAGGGCAGGAGCTTGTTCGCATCCGTGTGGGGGGCTGAATCGGTGCCGAGGAAGAAGCGTGCCCCGCCGGGGGGGGCGGCGCGGAGCCGGGGGGGGGGGAGAGATTAGATAAAAAGAAGGAGAAAAAAAAAAAAAAAAAAAAAAAAAAAGAGGGGGGGGGGGGGGGGGGGGGGGGGG